>OJAW01001175.1_pt1 | contig 15925 bp, 12 predicted proteins | sample 1589151 | NCBI WGS metagenome assembly OJAW01 (sample SAMN03283290) | human gut metagenome | biome: human-associated habitat; material: feces | host: Homo sapiens | place: Peru | collected 2012 | reverse complement strand
CACTTATCCGGATGAGTTCGCCGAGTGCGACGGTTCGAAGGAAGCCGAAAGCGGCGTATACCTCGGCCAGCAGGAGCGCGTTGCGTTCTGCTTCTGCTATAAGACCAAGGTGGGCAACGACACTCAGGACGAGAGCGACGATGGCTATAAGCTGCATATCATTTACAATGCGACCGCGTCTCCTTCCGAGAAGCAGTACAGCACTGTAAATGACAGTCCCGAGGCGATCACGTTCTCGTGGGAAGTGAACACCACTCCGATCAACGTGACCGGTCACAAGCCGGTATCCTCGATCGTTATCGATTCCAGAAAGGCCGACGCTGCGAAGCTGGCTGCTCTGGAGACGAAGCTGTATGGCGGCGAATCTTCGGATCCCGAGCTGCCTGAGCCGGATGAAATTCTGACCATGATGGCCGCTTCCTAACCGCAAAAAAACTATTTTTGGGGCCCTGAGTATACACTTGGGGCCCTTTTAGAACTTGAAAGGAGAATGAGTTATGATCACTAAGACCCTTACTTACGAAGATTATGATGGCAATCCGATTACCGAAGAGGCTTATTTCCACTTGACCGAAGCGGATGCGACCGAAATGTTCACCATGTTTGGCGACGTTGGCGCGGCATTTGACAGAGGGCTTGCCGAAAAGAATCCGACGTTTATCATGAATGCGCTGCGCAATCTGATTCGCATGTCCTACGGCAAGAAGCTTCCGGACGGCCGCTTTGTGAAGTTTGATTCCGAAGGACGCCGACTGGGCGACTTCTTTATCAGCAGCGACGCTTATTCGGAGCTCGTGAATTCCCTGATCACCGATGAGAATGCGATTCTGGAATTCATCAAGGGTATTATGCCGGTGAAATTTAAGCGCCAGATTGCGGCCGAGCTCGCCGCGCATCCGGAAAACGTTCCTTCGGAGCTTGCTCCCATGGCACTGTAATCTAGGAGGATTAAGGGAATGCTTGAAATCACGATACCGACCCGCGAGTATTTTGACGAAGTTCACGGGTGTTTCAAGAGCATTAAGGGCCAGACCATTCGGATCGAGCATTCCCTTGTCTCGGTTTCAAAATGGGAGGCAAAATGGCATAAGCCCTTTCTGGTGAACACTGAGCGAACCATGGAAGAGCAGATCGACTACATTCGTTGCATGACGATTACGCAGAATGTGGACCCGAACATCTATTACTTCATTCCTGATAAGGAGCTGGACCGCATTACCGCCTATCTGGAAGATCCTATGACCGCGACATGGTTTTCCAATCGAAACGGAAAGCCGACCGGACGGGGGCGCGAGGTTATTACCAGCGAAATCATTTACTGGGAAATGATTGAATTCGGCATCCCGTTCGAATTCGAGAAGTGGCATCTCAACCGACTTCTCACCTTGATTCGAGTTTGCAGCGAGAAGAATTCTTCCGGCAAGAAGATGAGCAAAAAAGACATTTATGCTCAGAACAAAGCGCTCAACGCCGCTCGAAGAAAGAAATACAACACTAAGGGGTGATCCGATGGGCCGAGGCATTGTAACACACAAGGGTAGCTTTGCCAAAACGGAACGATTCCTGAATTTCGTGAAGGGCGAAAGATACCTGAACCGACTGGCCGAATTCGGACAAAGGGGCGTTGACGCTCTTGCCCAAGCCACGCCTAAGGAGACCGGCAAAACCGCCGGATCATGGGCATTTGAGATTGAACGAACCGATACTGCCACGACGATTCGCTGGGTAAATACCAACGTCGTGCAGCATGTGAACATAGCGCTCATCCTGCAATACGGGCACGGAACGCGAAACGGCGGATACGTGGCAGGACGAGATTATATCAATCCCGCATTACAACCGATCTTTGACGAAATGGCCGAACAGGCATGGAAGGAGGTGCGGAACGCATGAGCAGCATTGACGAACGGGTTGTTCAAATGCAATTCGAAAATTCTCAATTCGAAAAGGGAATTAAGGAAACAATCAAGAGCTTGGGACTGCTCAAGCAGAACCTCAACGTGGACAAAGCTACAGAGAGCATTGAGCACCTTCAAAATGTAGGTAACAGTTTCTCGCTTTCGAACATCAATCAGTCGCTTGACAAACTCGTAAAACGAACTGGTTGGTTTGGACGAGAGATGCGCAGAGAAATTGATGGCATCACCACTTCATTTACTTCGCTTGCTAGAAAGCTTACTTTCGGCAACATAAGCGCTGGATGGGATAAGTATGAGCAAAAGACTTCCAGTGTGCAGACTATTATGAATGCCACTGGAAAATCCATTGAAGAAGTAAACGCTTATTTGAATAAGTTGATGTGGTTCTCGGACGAAACGTCTTATAGCTTTTCGGAGATGACTGCCGCATTAGGCACACTTACTTCTTCTGGCGGTGACATCCGTAAAATGATTCCAATGATCGAAGGTATGGCAACTGCCACCTCGTTCGCTGGAAAGGGCGCTGCCGAGTTTAGCAGGGTTATCTACAATCTGAACCAGTCCTATAGTCAGGGATATCTTTCATTGTTGGATTGGAAATCAGTTCAGTTAGCGCAAGTCAATTCAGAGCAGCTAAAGCAGACAATCATTGATACTGCCGTAGAACTTGGAAAGCTTAAGAAGTCAGCAGATGGAACCGTTAAGACAGCCAAAGGAACGTTAGTTACGACCGCTAGTTTCGCACAGACGCTAAGTGAGAAGTGGGCTACTTCTGATGTAATGGAGGGGGCTTTTGGTAAGTTCGCTTCTGTTATGGAAGAAGCTTATAAACTGGTTCAAAGCGGCGAGTTCGACACGGCCGCAGAAGCTTTGGAATCTCTGAATGGCAAGTTCGACGATACTTATTTCAAAGCAGCCAAGGCTTCTCAGTCAGCGAAATCGTTTACGGAAGCGATTAATGCCACTACCGATGCTGTAAGTTCTGGTTGGATGACCACATTCGAACACATATTCGGAAATTATGAAGAGGCTACAGTTTTATGGACTGACTTGGCAAATGCTTTGTGGAAAGTATTTGCTTCTGGAGCTGAAGAACGTAATAAGACGCTCGAAGCTTGGAAAGAAGCAGGTGGCAGAGCAGATCTGATTCAGGGTGTAACCGATGCTTTGAGCGCGTTATGGACCGTAATTCAAGGTCTCGGAGAGGCGTTTCGCGATGTCTTTCCGAAAGCTACTACTGATGATCTTCTAAATTTCTCTTCCAAAGTTAAAGAACTTGGAGCGAATTTAAAGATGCTTGCTCACTCGTTCGAAGTTATTGGAGCAACTCGAAGAGAAGCTTTCAGCGAGACCAAGCCTATTGAAGATTATTTTGGGGAATTGTCCAGAGGTTCCAGAGGGGATGAAGTCAAGAAACTTCAGGAAGCTCTGGAAGCAAATGGATTCAGCGTAGGTAAGCATGGAATCGACGGTATTCTGGGCAAGGATACAGAGGCGGCGCTTAAGGCTTTTCAGGAATCCATTGGCGAAACTGCTGACGGACTTTATAAAGAAAGTACTCATGCAAAATTGGTAGGAACCGTGACCGAATCTGGATTTCGATCTGTATTCGAAACAGTAAAGAAATATACGCCTTTTGTTGACAAGCTTCAACGATTTGCAAGAGGTGTATATTCTGCATTTGGATTGATCGCCGATATTCTTGGTGTTATAGGAAAGGCGCTTTTGCACGTTGTATCCTTACTTGCGCCTGTCGGAAATGCGCTTCTTACTTTACTTGCTGTTATTGGTGACGGTGTTGTAGCATTTCGAGAATGGGTAAAGAATTCAAGAGTGTTCGACAAATGGCTTTCCAGTATTAAGCGAAAACTTCAGCCGGTTAAGAGGTGGCTTGAAGATGCCGGAAAGAGCTTTTTGGAATTCTTTGGATTCGACGCAGATGGCAAGAAGATCGACGGTGTGAGCAAATTTGCCACCACGTTGGCGAACGTGAAGACCTTTCTTCAGCCGGTGCTGGACTGGTTTTCGACGGCTTACGATGATATTAAGAAATTCTTTGGCATCGGAGCCGAGATGTACGAAAACGGCGAACTGGTTCCCGATCGTGGACCGAGCCCGTTCGTACAAAAGCTTATCGAGATTAAGGAAAAACTCCAGCCGGTATTTGACTGGTTTGGTGGAATTCGCGATAAGGTAAAAGGATTCTTTGGCATCGGGCAGGAAGTATATGAGAATGGCGAACTGAAAACGCCAAAAGCTGTTATCTTTTGGGAGAAGATCAAAGACGCTTTGTCTGGTATTGGAGAATTCTTAAAGAATTTTATCTCTAATATTCCATCTTATTGGACTGCGTTAAAAGACTTCTTCACTAATTTATGGGAAAAGCTGAATATTTCTGAGCGTTTTGGCGGAATCATGGATCAAATTGCATCTGTATTTCCGAGAATAAAAGAAACGCTAAGCAATATTGGAGCTGCCATAAAGGAAGCCTTTACAGGGTCAGTTGGTACTGCTGCCGAACGGTTTGGCAACGTTATATCGACCGTATGGGACGGAATAAAGAAAATTTACAACGAGATCGGACCCGACGTTGTCAACAAAATCTTTAAGGTACTTCTGATGTTCGCCGGATTAAAGAGCGGATTTGGAATTGCGAAAGGAATAAAGAATTTTGCTCAGCTAATACTGGATATTAGTAGCATATTCAAAGGATTTTCTGACCTTGGTGAGAATGTTGGCGGGGTATTCAAGAGCATTACCGACATATTTAAAGGCTTTTCTGGTCTTGGCGAAGGTGTTACTGATGCCGTTAAAAATTGGGACACCAAAGTGAAAGATATTATCAAAGCAAAGCAGAAAGCTCAGCCGATGGCTAAATCCATACTGCAAATCGCAGCTGCTTTTGCATTGATTGCCGCGTCCATATACGTACTTGGAAATATGGATCCCGATGAATTGAAGCAGGGCGAAAAAGTGGCTCTGATGATTGCTGGCGGAATAATGGTATTCATGCTCGCTTCCACTATATTCGGAAAAGTTAAGAATGCCGATTTCTCAATAGGAAAAGCTGTTTTGAAAATAGCTGCCGGATTACTACTCATTGCCGGAGTTATTTTTATATTCGGCCATATGGATAAAAACACCATTGCACAGGGTATGTTGGCCATAGGTTTCATCCTCATTGAATTGGGAGTATTTCTTATAGCCATGAAGAAATTCGGATCTACGACCACGAATTATAAGGGTCTTTTCGCTATGGCAGCGGCAATGCTGGTCATATCCTTTGTGATCAAGAAATTGGGTAAAATGGATACCGGTGAATTGGCCAAAGGCGTTATAGCCGTTGGCTTGATGGTTGCAATTTTTGCCTCTTTCATGAAGAGCATGAAGATGCATGGATCTTTTGAGACTAATTACAAGGGACTTCTTGCGATGGCAGCCGCATTAGGGATTATGGCTTGGATCGTGAGATCGCTTGGAAACCTCAAAATGGAAGTATTAATCAAAGGTTTGGGCTCTTTGTTCTTGATTACAGTTATGATGCAATTGGTCATAAAACGCATGACTAAAATGAGCCATAAAGGCTCTTCCGCGCTCAAATTTAGCGGCCTTATTGGCTTTGCTATCATGCTCGGCGTTTTGGGGTTAATTGTGAAGGGATTGGGGCAGCTCAAAATTGGAGTCTTATTAAAAGGGCTCGGTTCGCTGTTCGTTATGATCCTGATGGTCAATCTGCTTATCAAGACGGCATCGAAGGTGAGTGATAAAGGCACAGCCAAAATAATCCTGAAATTTGGAGGACTTGCTGCTGTTCTAGGACTGATGGCTCATATGGTTAAAGTCCTTGGCAATACAGATCTTCCTGTGTTGGCGAAAGGTCTCGGTGCATTAGTTGTAATAATGGGTCTTCTTGCCCTTGTTATGAAAGTCGGTGGAAAAGCTGTGCAAGGCAGCGATTTCACATCTTTTGCCGGAATGCTAATCGTGTTTGCGGGCTTCATCTATGTCTTTGCACAAGTCCTTAAGCAAATCAAAGATGTTGATCCATTGGTCATGGTTTCTTTTGCTGGCGCGCTTGGCTTAGCGTTGGTTTCGTTGGCTGCCGCTTGTAAAATTGCTGGCAAAGCAGGTTTCAAAGGTATGACCAAAGGCGCAGCTTCAATCGGATTGGCTATTGCGATATTGGTTGGAATTGTTGGCTCACTGATGTGGGGTATTGGGAAATTGTCTGGCGGAACTGGAATCGCATCCACAATTGAAAGTGCTATTCCGGTACTTACTGCGATCGGGAAGTGCATTGATACGATGATGTCTTCTAGTTTTGGATATGTCATTGGCGCGATTACGGGTGTGTCGTTGGCCTTGGCTGGGCTGAGTGCTGCTGGAATTAATGTCAGCACCTTGAAAGCCATGGGCGATGCAGCTTTAATTTCTTTGACGATTGGCACCGTCATGGCTGTCGCGTCCGGAATATTCACGGCAATGGGGAGCATCAACTACGACAATCAATGGGCAACAACGATCGAAAGCTCTTTGCCAGTAATCGAATCTGTATCGAAGGCCGTTACAGAATTGTGTGGTTCTCCCCTTGGATGGGCCACCGCAGCTATTACGGGCGTGTCCGAATTCATCGGTGCATTTGGTTGGGCCGGTGTTAAAGGACTTCTGTATGGAACACTTGCCTCCGTTGTCATTTCCGGAACCGTTGGCTTGGTGATGGGAATCGGCGCTGCGATCTTTACGGCGTTCGGATCAATCAATGATGCGAAGAACGGCGAATGGGCCAAGACAATCGAAGACGGAATCCCTGTATTCGAAGCGATTGGTCGAGCGATCGGTGCATTCATTGGTGCGATCAAGGGAGAGTCAATTGTCACGATGACAAAACAACTCGAATCACTCGAAGATGTTGGTCTAAGCGATGACAAAATGACACAGGTCGTAGAGCTCGCTGGCAAATTCAGAGATTTCTACGAGAAATTCGAAAAAGTGACCATGGGCTGGGTGATTCAGGAATGGGTCACTAATTTGCTTGGAGCAGGCAGCCCGTTCGGTAAGTTCTGCAAAGGTATGGGCCAGTTCGCAAGTACCGTGGCTACTTACGGAACATCTATCGAATCGATCCCGGACAAAATCGATACGAAAACTGAAACGGCAATCAAAGCGGCTAAAAAGATCAAAGAATTATATGACACTTTCAAAGAGAAGGGGTTCTTTGAAGCTGCATGGGGTAGTCTCGCTGAACTTGTTGCTGGTGGGAGTGAATTCGAGAATTTCTGTAATAATGATATAGGCGTTTTCGCAACTGCTATGAACACGTATGGCACCGAAATTGCCAAAATCAACACGGATATCGAGGATAATACGACAACTGCATTGAATGCAGCCAAGGCCATTGCTGGGTTTATTAATAGTTTGTCACAACATGGCGGTGACTACTATATCAAACCAAATGATGGCGGAATAAAGGCTTGGATTAGAGGCTCCGACAATTCCGGCGATACTTTTCTTAATCAGGTTGAGTCATTCGCAGAAGAATTGGTGAATTTGCAATCCTCTATTTCCGGTTTATCGACGTCCAGCATCGAATCTGATGTGACCATGATGACGAAGGTTGCAGGCATTCTTGCCGGGTTTTTCCATGAACTTAGCTTGGGTAGCGAAAATACGGAAAACGCCAGCGATTATTACGATTCCGCTTCAAATGCCATATATGCGTTTATAGCCGCGGTTAGCGATTTCAAAACTGCTATGAACGGATTTGGGGAGGCAATCGGAAAGGTTGAGCCTCTTAAAATGTTCTCAGTTGCACTCGGACTTAAAGCCATAATGGATGAGGCCACCAAATTCAACGGGAATCGCAATGCGGTAGACGCCATTGACAACATCGCCTATCTGATCAACTCCATGGCTTCCATGGATGAAACCGATTTCGATTTCTCTTCCATAGCCGACATATGCAAAAGCATGGTCAACGAATTCACTTCCCATAGAAAAGATTTCGTATTGGCTGGTTGGCAATTTGGAATGGGAATTTCAGAAGGCTTGAGAACCAGCAAAGAGCTTGCTGTGTTGGCAGCGGCCACTATTGCCAGATCAATTCTCAATGCGGTTCGGAGCGTTTTGGATGAGCATTCGCCCTCCAAAGCTGCTGCGAAGATGGGTGCATTCTTCGGAGAAGGTCTCGCGGATGGAATTTCCGGCACGAACGAAATGGTGTCCAAATCCGGCGAAGATGCTGCCAAATCTGCCTTGAAATCCACGAAGAACATCCTTGGAGGAATGAACGATCTGATTGATTTCGATATGAATACTGATCCGGTCATTCGTCCCATTGTAGATCTGAGCGATGTGAAGGGCTCCAGCAGGATCATCAATGGCATGTTTGCCAGATCGAATTTGATCTCAGTAGGCGCAAGCATTGATAAGGCAGAAGCAGCGTATTCGTCGCATTCTGTATCGAAGAAAGTTCAAAATGAGAATAGGAAGATTGATTCGGGCTCTTCCGAAAGCGGAACCGACACTTCTGTTAATTTAAGTGGAAACAATTTCTACATTCGCAGCGAACAGGATATCCGCTCTCTTGCGTCTGAAATCGCCACCTTGACGAAACAGCAGCAGAGAAGTCTTGGCGTTACTTATTGACATTGTTTCTTAACGATGCTATAATTCAGTTAGTGAATTAGAAAGGATTTGCTTACTATGAAGAAGTTGATCGCTGGTATTTTATTCGTTGTAATGATTGCAATTGGCGGACACGCCGAGGACTATACGAGCATGAGCGTAGACGAACTGCTGGAGGCAAGAGCCGCAATCGACCAAGCATTATACGAGCTTGGAAACATGACAGTACTTTTGCCCGGTGACTATCTCGTTGGCGAGGATATACCCGCAGGTCGATATCGTGTCGAGCGACATGACGAAGGAGAATCAGTAGGAACATGGTATGTTCATATAGAGGCATATGATGGGGCCCTTGCCGAATATATTCGTTTGTGCGATGAAGTTGCAAGTTCGGGGAAAGGCAATTACCCCGATATGGACACTTATTACGAACGTCACTTCCTGTACAGTAACGGAGAGATGGTGGGCATATCACTCGACGAAGGATCTATTTTAGAAATTCATCTCGAGGCAAAAGAAGAAAACTCTTCTGCTCTTACCATTGCCAAGATCACTCCTCTATTTCAGGATTAGATTTCTTCTCCTTCTTACCATGGAGTAATCCTGCTCCTACGACGGCGACGAGAGCATCGTCAATGGGGCCCGGAAAGAGATCGATCGGGGAAAGAATGTAAATCACAATGCCGACGATAAGCACCAAGGTCCAAAATTTCTTCATTGGTATCAACTCCTCGATGAGAAGTTTACCACTTCTAAACATTTTTGTCAACCCTTATTCTCCTCTCCCTAACCCGGAGAGGAGATTTTTTTATTCCTTTCCAAACTCCAGACGAAGGAAGCGGGCTGTTTGTATCACTCACAATGCACCTCCTCCTTTCAAGTTCTTCACACGAACGGTCCACTTCCGTCTTTTGGGGTTAGGATATGATTCTAAGAGGTTGTGAGCCTGAGAATCATGCATCCTAATCTTAGGTGGGCGCTTCGTTTGCATCGCGGAGCGTCTGCCGTTATTTATGTTGAACACAGTTGGAATATTCAGAAATGGAGGAACCGCATGAATATTTACGAGGCAGCCAAGATCGCAAAAGAGCATGGATGGGACATCACCCGAAATCATAGATGTTTCCATTGGGGCGCTGAGGCCCGAGTTTCACTGGACGATCCTCATACGCTATGGATCAAATCCACCGAGATGCATGTTGCCATTCCACTATGGGAGCCGGGAGCGGAGGATCTTCTGGCAGAAGACTGGGAACCGATTTCCCCGGACAAACCGTATCTGGATACCATTCCTGACGCGCATAGAGAATACGCCGATGAACTGGCGAAAAACATGGACGTATTCTCATGGTCGCTGGCCCATATGATAATGGCATACAAAGAGTTCAAAGATCCGCACAGATGCTATTGTGCCGAACCGTTCGCGAAAAAGAACCGGTTTTCAAAGTTTTTCCATAAGAAATGATAGGGCTTTTTTTGATCTATTCGCCGAAGGATGGGACAGGGATTTTCTTCCTGTCTCGTGCTTTGGCGATTTTTTGTGTCCGGAAATTGCCAAAAAAAAGGAAGGGCAGGCCGCGTGGCTGCGATTTAACCCTGCCCCCGGGATTTTACTTTCTTTACCTGATTTCCTTTGAACGTCTACTGGGCACATACTCTTCGACGTATTCTTCGGGATATAGATCTTCACGAGTGGTGTATCCGCATTTTATAAGGAGTTCATAAAGTTCCTTCTTATACGCTTCTTCATCGAAAGCGTCTTCTATTTCCTTATTGCCGCAGATCCTGCGCAGGAGAGCCGCGGTTCCATAAAGGGGAATACCCTTTTTGCTGGTGCACTTTTCGTCGATTTTCAATAATTTCACCTCCTTCGATCTATGTTTCGGAGAATTCGTCACCTTCTGCTGGGTGGCGGATGAGCGCGAAGACTTTCTTCGCCTCTTTTCGCCACCATTATACATAAGCGATACTAATCTGTCAAGTTTTCCTAATAAAAACTTCAAAACGAACAATATGTTCCCCCCATTAAATCACCGAAGCATGAGCTAGGGAAGTTTTCCTGTCTCGCGCTTTGGCGATTTTTTTTGTGTCCGGAAATTGCCAAAAAGAAGAGCCGGCATTTTAACGCATCTTATGGAAATGCGTACTGGTCTTCGTTACACTTCCCGTCGTTTTCTTCGTCTTTACGACGACCGACTTGCTGGAAGGCCGAACGGACACAGTCACCTGCACGGTAGTACGTTTCATGGTTTTTCACCTCCTTTTGTGTTGACGAATCAGCTTCATATCACGCCAAGAGACTCATGGAACTACTACCGGTATCTCGAATGTCAACCTTTTATAATAAAAACTTCAAAATGAAAGAAGGTGCCTCTATGGCCACATATCAACTGAGCGACATTGACTGGTTTGAATGGAACGGCATTAAATGCACGGACTATGGAATGCACGTTCTTTCTCAGCCGACCTATATTTCCGCCGCCGAAAAGGTTTCGACCGTGGACATTCCCGGGAGGAGCGGAAGCCTTACCCTGATTGAAGGAACCGATATTTACAGCGCGATCAATCTTTCGTGCAGCTGTGTAATCGACGATGCATACTACACGAAGGACGGTTCGAGCATAAACCGCATTTCCGAAATCATGGGATGGCTGAAGGGCAGCGGGAAGGTGAAATTTGCAAACCGCACCGAGGGCTATTACAAAGGCCGAATCGCGAACCAGATCAGCTTTGATCAGGTGGTTCGAGGCGATCCCCACCGGGTATTCAGCGTGCAGTTCCAATGCGATCCCTTCCTCTACTTGGACGAAGGCGACACCGCGATCACGATTGCGAAATCGGCTTCCCCCTACAAGCTGACGAACAAGGGCAACTGCGTTTCTCAGCCGCTGATCCGGCTGGAGGGCACAGGAACCGGCACGATCATGATCGGAAACGAGACAATGATTGTGAACGACTTTTCGAACATCAGCTACATTCTGCTGGACTGCGAAGCCAAGATCGCTTACAAGGGAGCCAAGGGAAGCGCCAGCGATCCGCTGACTCTTCTGGGAACGCGAGTAACCGGCGAATGGATCCAGATTCCGACCGGCAATCCCTACGTGACGCTGACCGGAGGTATTACCAAAGCGATCCTCACCCCGAGATGGAGGTGTCGATAATTGAGCGACATTTATGTATTCGGCCCGGATGACGAATCCAACGATTACTCGACAATGGGCCTAGTTGGGGCGCTGACTCCCACGAGCTGCAAATTTCAGGAGGTCGCGAACGGCGACAGCCTGATTACGATGGAACATCCGAAGGACGACTTCGGGCGATACGCCGCGCTGGAGAAGGGCAACATTCTAATCGTGCCCGTTCCAGTTCGGACGACCCCGGAGATTCAAAATGGAAGCTGTGTAACGACCGTATGGACCTACAAGGTAAAGCCTCTCGACCAGCTCACGAGCGCTAGCCAGCGGACGCTCTACAAAAAGAGCACCGGCCGCGGCAAGATTAAAATCATGCAGGCGGGCGACGTCGTTACCGTGGTTTCCAAGCCGCCTACGGAGCTGGGCAGCGATCGATGGAAGGCCAAGACCAAATACGGCACGGGCTGGATCGATCCGAACGGCGTTGAGCTGATCACGGAGCACAAGATCGACAACAATGCAAATGCCATTGAGGAAATTCAGAGCCCGTGGACGATCACTCCGCAGATATTTCGAATCTACGAGACGACGAAGAATCTGGACTCGATCACGGTGAGCGCCCGGCACATCACCTACGATCTGAACTATGATATTTGCCACTGGCTGGTTGGCGCGGAGAACTCCGTTTCTCTGCAATATGCCATCAATCAGATTCTGGCATGCGGATATACGGACACCAGCCGGTTCAATGTGTATACGAACGTGGCCAACGAAAAGATCGGCGGACGATACCGCGCCAAGACGATCATCGGTGCTTATCTGGACTCCGAGGACGGTGTATGTACCCAATACAACGTATGCATGGTTCGAGATAACCACGACATGTACTTCCTGCACGATCCGGGAATCAATCGCGGCGTGCGGCTGCAATACAGCAAGAATCTGACTGGCATCACCTTTAAATCTTCCGACGATGAGGTCATCACCAGAATCGTCCCGATCGGCGAATACGAGAACGGCCTCGAGCTGGGCATCGGCGATACTGTAGCTACGCAATACATCGACACGCCGAACGCCAGCAAGTATCCGATCAAGCATGTTTGCTACTACAAGTGCAAAAATGCCAAGGTAGGCCAAAAGGATACGAATGGCGGCAAGGTTACGATCGAAGTGGCCAGAGCTCGTATGCGCAAGCAAGCGCAGGACCTGATTGACAACGGATGCGATCTGCCGAAGATCGAGATGGAGGTTGAATTCGTCAACCTCGGCGACACGGTGGAATACGCGCAATACAAAAACCTTGAAAACGCATTCCTATTTGACTACGTAATCGTACAGCACCCGGATTTCAACATCGACGTAACCGCTCGAATCGTGGAGATCAACTGGGACTGTCTTCTGGATCGAATGATTTCGTCGAAAATCGGTTCTGTTGGCGAGACGATTGCCAACACCGGCGTCGCCTCATGGCAGATTCCGACCGGTTTCAGCGGAAGTAAGATCGGCAATGGAACGATCAGCAGCAGTGCACTTTCCGATGGGATCATCAACGCCCGGCACGTACAGGCCGAGAGCATCAACACAGACGCTCTTCAGGCGGGTTGTGTTACGGCGATCAAGATTGCAGCCAACGCGATTACGGCCGACAAGCTGGATGCCGATACGGTGGATGCGAAGATTGCAAACATCGTTCTGGCCAATTTGACGACGGCCAACATTCAAAATGCGAACATCAGCTGGGCGGATATCGAGACGCTAAACGCCGCCATCGCAAATATTTCGAAGGCGCACATCAACGATGCGGACATCGACTGGGCGAACATCACGAAACTTACGGCTGCTGTAGGCGAGATCGCGGTAGCGAAGATTGAGAATGCTGTGCTTTCTGCACTCGAAAATACTCCTCCTGAGCTTTATGCTGATATCGTAAAGAATGGTATCTGGCTCTCAGGTGGTGGTGCTTTGCTCCGTGGTCTCGACAAGCGACTCCAGGATAAGATCAATATCCCATTCCACATCGCAGAAGACCCATTGCACAGTGTAGCTAAGGGTGCTGGTATTGCATTGAAAAATGTAGATCGTTTCTCTTTCTTGATGCGATAAATAGTTTCATCAAAGAGAGATAATAATATATAAGGTGAAAAGATAGATAAAGAGATGGAATCCTCCTCGCTCGAGGAGGAGATCATCTCTTTTTAAGTCATAATGGTTTAATACATTGAGCGGATTAAGGCGTAAAATGAATTAAATCAGGATGGGTTGACTCATCATGGGTGAGTTTTATGATAGCTTTTCTCCTGCATGTTGATATTCTACATGTTTTTTCATTTACATGTTAATTTACTAAAAGTATGCACAACCTTTTAGAGTTTTTGGCAAAATATAACCATTGGTTTGTCTTTGTGATTCTTGAGGTGGTGAGTTTCGTGCTCCTGTTTCAGTACAACAGTTACCAGGGTAGCGTATGGTTCTCATCGGCTAATGCCGTGACGGGCAAACTCTACGAATGGGATTCCAATGTGGAAACCTTTTTCTCACTCACCAAGGTAAATCAGGAACTGACCCAACGCAATGCTTACCTGGAACAGCAGGTGCAGCAGCTCTCCGAGAAATTGACTGATGCTACCAAGGACAGTACCTTTGCGCAGCGCAGCCAGATGAGTCTGTTGCAGTCTTATCATCTGATTCCTGCCAAGGTGGTTGCCAATAGCATAGATAAGCCGGGCAACCTGATGACTATCGACAAGGGTAGGGCTGATGGTGTGCGCAAGGATATGGGTGTGGTTTGCGGTACGGGTGTAGTTGGCATCGTGTATCTGGTAGCAGAACATTATAGCGTGCTGATTCCTGTACTCAATATAAAGTCTAACATCAGTTGCACCATCAAAAACAGAGGTTATTTTGGTTATCTTCGTTGGAAAGGTGGTCCTTCTGAATATGCTTATATGGAGGATGTTCCTCGTCATGCTCATTTCAAGTTGGGCGATTATGTAGTGACGAGTGGCTACTCTGCTGTCTTCCCTCCAGGTGTGTTGGTAGGAAAGGTGCTGCACGTATTCAATTCCGCGGATGGTCTTTCGTATCGGGTTCAGTTGAAACTCTCTACTGATTTTGCCAAGCTGCGTGACGTCTGTGTCATCGATGATGCGCCTATGCGTGAGCGTCTCGAACTGATGAGAGCGGCTCAGGATTCCATCAAGCCGGATTAAAATAGCCTGTATTCCTGATGCATGGAATGAGGCAAAATGGAAATGGTTATTCAAATATTTAAATTTCTAATTTTAACTAATGAGTATAGAACAAGTAAGACGATTTGTGCTGTTTGTAGTACTCTTGTTGGTACAAGGACTGGTGCTCAATCATATTCATCTCTTCGATTGTGCCACACCATTGATCTACATCATCCTGGTGCTGCATTTTCGCAGAAACCAGTCCAGATGGTCGGCTCTTCTCTGGAGTTTTTCCCTCGGACTCTGTGTTGATGTTTTTGCCAATACCCCAGGTGTGGCAGCTGCTTCTATGACGCTCATGGGACTGGTTCAGCCTTATCTCTTCGAACTTTTCATACCGAGAGACAGTGCTGACGATCTGGAACCAACCATCCGCAGCATTGGTGTTTCTTCCTTTTTCTGGTATGTTTTCATCATGATTCTGCTCTATTGCTTGGTATTCTTCACATTGGAGACCTTCAATTTCTTCAATTGGATCCAGTGGCTCAAGTGTATTGGGGGCAGTACCCTGCTCACTTACTTGCTGGTTATGGCATTGGAAAGTATTAAAAAATAGAAGGACTTCAGGGGTTCACTGTGCAAATCTTGAATCTCCTGAATTTCAGGACAATCAATAAGGATAGGAAATATGATAGATTATAATCTCGAAAAGCGTAGATTTGTGATAGGTGGTGTGGCCATAGTAATAGTGGTCACCTATCTGATTCGTCTCTTTACGCTCCAGATTATGAGCGACGACTATAAGAAAAATGCCGATAGTAATGCCTTCCTCAAGCAGATAGAATATCCTTCGAGAGGTGCCATCTACGACCGCAATGGCAAGCTGATGGTTTACAACCAGCCTTCCTATGACATCATGGTAGTGATGAACGAAGAGAAGAACCGTCTCGACACAATGGACTTCTGTAATGCCTTAGGTATTACCAAGGAATTTTTCATCAAGCGTATGGAAGATATCAAGGACAGAAGTAAGAATCCGGGATACTCCAGATATACGCAACAGCTCTTTATGAGCCAG
>OJAW01001169.1_pt1 | contig 15961 bp, 12 predicted proteins | sample 1589151 | NCBI WGS metagenome assembly OJAW01 (sample SAMN03283290) | human gut metagenome | biome: human-associated habitat; material: feces | host: Homo sapiens | place: Peru | collected 2012 | reverse complement strand
TCCATACATATATCCTGCATATTTAGGACTATTATATGAACTATTAAATGCACTTTCTCCTATGTATCCACTTGTTGTATCAGGACTTGTTCCTGAATATAAAAGTCTTACACTTCCATCATGGTTTGTTCTTATTATTCTCCAGTAGAATCCTGCAAATTTTACCCAGTTGTTTTTCGCATTTCCTGCAAAATAGTATACCTCTTTTGGAGTAGATCCTGCTATACTTTCTGTTGCTTTATATAAAGTTCCTGTATTTGTTTCAGTAAATGTTGTATTAAATGAAGTTCTAGTTTTAATTGTTCTATTATCAGCAAGAAGTTTACTATAAATAGAATGTTTAAAATCCATAGTACAATAATCTGGTATATGTATATTAGATAAACTAACTTCATTAGTCATTTTATTATATGTTGCACTTGAACCATTCTTACAAGTTATTTTATTAATAGTATAACCATTTATAAGTTCATTAAATGTTATATTTGTCTTTTCTCCATTTAAAGTATAAGCCTGTATACCCTCTGGTTTAGAAAGCAATTTTTCTACTTTAGATATTTCTTTATTATTTATTTCTTTATTAGTAAATATTAAAGGAAATATTACTAAAAAAGGAATTAATACTACAAGAAATTTTAAATACTTTTTTCTCACAATTACATACCTACTTTCATCTATTTTATATTTTATCATTTCTGTTAGAAAAATACAACAGAATTATATGGTATATTAGTATAATTTAATGTATGATATTTTTATTTTATCAAAAGAGGAGTGAAAAAAATGTCATTTAATGTTAAACCAACAAAAGAAAAAGTTCTAAGTACTTATAGAACACTTTATATTAAAGAAGATTTAGATAAAGAATTAGATTTATTAGCAGGAGAATATAATACTTCTTATAATAATTTAGTTATTAGCATGATTGAAGATTGTTTAGAGAGAATTAAGAAAGAGAAAAAAGAGAAGGAAGAACAACGTTAGTTATTGTTCTTCCTTCTTTTTTAGTATTCTTCCTAATATTTCATAAACTGAATATACTAAAGCCATCATAACAGCAAAACCTACTAATATACCAAGACTGAATGATTTAATGTTTGCTACTATTACAAATGTAGTTGATATTATTAATGGATTTAAAATATTTACACACCACTTTATAGTAGAGTATTTGGTTTTTCTTCTATCTAAATTAAATTTACTTACTATATAGTTTACTTCTAACTGTTTAGAACCATCGGTGTAAGTTTTCTTTTTTCTATTAATTATAAATACATATATTAGAAATATTAATATATATGAAGTTATAAAATATATTAAGTTTAGTAATATTTCATTCATTATAAAACCTCCTAGTTATGAATTAATTATAATTTATTTTTTATTTTTTTTCAATAATAAGTATAATAAAAAAAGAATGTATTTAGGAAATATTTATATGTATGTAACTATACACCTTTTAATACATTCTTATTGTATTTAAACACTCTTTTAATTATAAAAACATACTCATATAAATTGGTAAACTTGTTACATTTTCTTTATTAGAGCCTAAATTTTTACTAAATAATTTTAATCCAGACTTTACTCCATAATTCTCCATAACAGAATTTAAACTTTTAGATTTAGTATTATCAGCAGATTTAACTTCCACTGCAGTTACTTGATTATTATATCTAATAAAGAAATTAATTTCCAAAGTTGAATTCTTTTCAAAATAATATAATTTTTTACCAAGCTTAGTAAATACTTCTGCAATTATATTTTCATATATTGCTCCCTTGTATATTCCTAAATTACCACTCATTATTTCATCGTTAGTTTCTTCATCTAACATTGCAACTAAAAGCCCAGTATCATTCATATAAACTTTAAAACAATCTTTGATTTTTTAAATCGATATTTTTCAAAGGAATATTACTCAATGTAGAGATTTTTTCGAAGGAATAATTGGGTATATAAGGTTTTTTCAAAGGAATATCTTTATTCAATTGAAAAGAAACTAAGAAAATAAAATTATTTTATATGTTTTAATTTACATACTATTAATGGTAGCCATTAAATTAATTTTTTTTAAAGAAATTTGTAATTTTGTCTTGACTTTTTTGCCAGATTAGTTTAATATATAGACTTACCAATTCACTTAAGGCGAATTGGTGCTAGTATCACACTAGCCAACCCCTTTTTATTCTTTTTTCCGGATTGCTCTTCAGGGGGGCAATCCTTTTTTTTGGTTAAAAAAACTCCTAATATAAAGGAGTTCCATAACTATGTACATATTTACTAGTAATTGGGTAATCTCTTCTTCTGCATTCATCTTTTGAATTACCCTCAATAGTATATATTCTTCCGTTTTCTACTTTTTCTACTAACCCTACATGATCAGGATGTCCATCAACATTCCAGTCAAAGAATATTATTTCTCCTGGTTTTGGTTCATATGTTTTCTTTTGTAATTGCCCGTTAGCTCTAAACCATCTTACCATTGTTGGAACTGATGCTGTTTTAGGTATTAAAGTATTTAAATATCCAAGTTCATTTGCAAGCCATGATATGAAAGCTGCACACCATTCTACCCTATAGTTATATCCATACCATCTCCAGTAAGGTTCTCCACCACGGTTACCTATTTGCTTAGCTGCTAATTCTACCATAGCTGGACTACCTTTAGTTCCTGTTACTGTAGGAACTGTAGTTGTAGATATTACATTACTTACTGGTCTAGTTATTACTTTTATTGTTCTTTCTACTTCACTTACATTATTAGATGAGTCACTTACTTTGTATATAATTTTATATTCGCCTATTTTAGTTTTATCAACATTATTAGTTATTATAACATTTTCTGTTATATCTCCATCATAGTTATCTACTGCTTTATATCCAAGTTCTTTGTATTCATTATTTAAATAAATAGTTATATTTTCTTTCCCTTCAAGAGTTATCTCTGGACTTATTTTATCAACAACTTTTACTATTCTTTTTACTGAGTTATCTTTTAAACATTTTTTAGTTTTAACTGTGTAAATTATAGAATATTCTCCTATTTTTGTATTATCTACATTATTTTCTACTTTTACACTTTTAGTTAAGTCTTTATTAAAATAACTTGAAGTATAACCTGGTTCTTTGTATTCTTCATTTAACTCTAGGGTAATTATTTCCTCTCCTTTTAAGTTAATTGAAGGTTTTAAAGTAGCAAATACTACTCCTAAAGTTACTACTACTATTGCTATAAATGTTACTAGTAAAGATAAACCTAATTTTGTATTTGTTGTTATTTCTTTAAATGTATTTTTTATTATTTTTAAGAACTCTTTAAATATAGAGCCTATACTTTTAAAGAAATCTATAATGTATTTTTTAACTTTTCTTAAAGTAAATTTTTTCTTTTTCATCCCTTTTCACCTACAAAGATATTTTACCATATATTATATGAAATAACTAGTGGTAAGATTTAGAAATTTAAAAAAACTAGTTTTCACTAGTCTTTTTAGATATTTTTAAGTAATAATTATATCTTTCCTCTGCAAGTTTAACGTGTTCTTTATATAAATATTCGTAGTTCTCTTTATTAATATTTTCTAAGTTTTTATATCTCATTTCCTTTGCAAAAACTGTTTCATATAAACTATAGTTTGGTTCTTTACTATCTATATAAAGTTTCTTATTTTCTGGGTTATATCTCATTAGTATATTATAACCACTTTCTACTAGTAGTTTTTGTTCTTCTACACTGTTAGATAATCCACCTATTATTCCGTGCGCAATGCAAGGGCTATATGCGATTATTACACTTGGACCATTATGTTCACTAGCTTCTTTAAATGCTCTTATAGCTCCTGCAGGGCTTGCACCTGCTGATATAGATGCTACATAACAGTTTGGTATGTTCATAGCAATATTAAATAAGTCTTTTTTAGGTTTAAGTTTTCCTTTTGAAGAAAACTCCGCTACTGCACCTAGTTTTGTTGATTTAGATGTTTGACCTCCAGTATTAGAATATACTTCAGTATCAAGAACTAATACTTTTATGTTTTCATTACTTCTAAGCACGTGATCTAGTCCACCAAAACCAATATCATATGCCCAGCCATCTCCTCCTACTATCCATACTTTTCTAGAAGGAATATAATCTATTAATACTTTTAATTCTTCTGGTATATTACTATTTATTAGTTCATTTTTAACTTCATTTGTTATAGTATAGTCATCCATGTTATCTATCCATTTTTTATAGATATCTTTTACATTTTTAGAAACATCATCTTTAGTAGACACCATTATTTCTTTTATTCTTTCTCTTGCAGTTAAATATGAATAATGTAGTCCTAGTCCAAACTCTGCATTATCTTCAAATAAACTACTTATCCATGGTACTTTGTAAGGTGTACATGGAAGACTTGCCCCATAAATAGAAGAGCATCCAGTTGCATTTGATATAACTATTTCATCACCATATAAACTTGTAAGTATTTTTAAGTAAACTGTTTCTCCACATCCAGCACACGCACCTGGGAATTCAAAATTATTTTTAAGAAATCCTAAACCTTTTACAGTATTTCTAGGTAAGCTAGTTTCATTTTTTATGTTTTCCTTTAAGTAATCACAGACTTCATCGGTATTAGTTTTTATATTTGTCATAGTAAGAGCTTTTTCTCCATTCTTACCTGGACATACTTTAGTGCATAAAGTGCATCCTGTACAGTTATCTGTGTTTATTCCTAAGTAGAAATGTTTATTGTTTTCACTAGGAATTGTATCATCTATTGTTATAGGACTTTTTTCTAATTCTTCATCTTTTATATTAAATGGTTTTATAACTGCATGAGGACATATAAATGCACATAAGTTACATTCTATACAGTTTTCTTTACACCAAGAAGGTACTTTTGTAGATATTTTTCTTTTATCACTAGAAGATACTCCACCTTCAAAAGTACCATCTTTATATTCTAGAAAATCTGATACTTTTAGTAAGTTACCTCTTCTAAATAACATTTCATTATAAATATTATTTTTATATATATTTTCTTCAAGGTTTTCTAATTTATCTACATCTAAATCTCTTAAGTAGTCTAATGCTTCATCTAAAGCTTTTATATTATTTTCTACTATTTTATCTTCTTTATTTTTATATATTTCTTTTATATTTTCTTTAAATTTAACTATACCTTCTCCATTTATACCTAACATTTTTAACATATAAATAGATACTATATTATTTATTTTTCCTTTTAAATTATATTTTTCACTTAGGTCTTCTGCATTAGATACTAATACTCTTATATTCATATTTTTTATTATGTCTTTAGCACTATTTTTCATTATTTTATTTAGTTCTTCATCTGTTTTATTAGAATTTATTAGAAGTATTCCATTCTTTTTAATACCAGTTAATATTTCATATTTTGATAGGTATTCATCTTTAGTAACCACTACTAGTGATGGATGTTCTAGATAAAACGGTGCATCTATTTTGTTTTCAGATAGTCTTAAGTGACTTATAGTTACTCCTCCACTTTTTTTAGAGTCATATTCAAAATATCCTTGTACATAGTATTTTTCACTCATAACTTTTAGAATGTTCTTAGATGCACTTACCATTCCATCTGAACCAAAACCAAATACTTTTATTTCTTTATAATTATTTGTTATATTAAATTCCTTAATAGGTAAGTTGGTATTAGTTACATCATCTATTATTCCTAACGTAAAGTGATCTTTCATAGAGTGTTTTTTCATATTTTCAAATACACTGTAAATCATACTTGGAATAGTATCTTTACTTGATAATCCAAATCTACCACCTACTATTTCTATACCCTCGCCTTTTAAAGCTGCACATATATCTAAATATAGTGGTTCACATATAGTTCCTGCCTCTTTTGTTCTATCAAGTACTGTAATTCTTTGTACTGTTTTTGGAAGCGCTTTTAGAAAGTGTTCTATGCTAAAAGGTCTATATAAGTGTACATTAATTAAACCATATATATCTTCTTCTTTGTTAAGTTCATCTATTACTAGCTTGATAGTACTACATACACTTCCCATTGCTATTATTACGTATTTTGCATTTTTACTTCCATAGTAATTAAATGGTTTATAATCTTTACCCGTTAGTTTATTTATTTCATTCATGTACTCTTCTACAGTATTTGGAACATTTAAGTATAATGTATTTCTTGCTTCTGTATTTTGGAAATATACATCTTCTGTTTCACTTGTACCTCTTGTTATTGATTTTCCTATATTTAAAGCTTTATTTCTAAAGTCATTAATATACTTAATATCTATTAAAGATTTTATTTCATCTTCTTCTAATATGTCTATAGTATTTATTTCATGACTTGTTCTAAATCCATCGAAGAAATGAAGAAATGGTAGTGAAGATTTTAAACTTGATAAATGACTTATTAAAGATAAATAGTATGCATCTTCTACACTAGAAGATGAAAGCATACAAAAACCTGTTGGTCTAACTGCATATATGTCTTGATGATCTCCAAATATACTTAACGCATGTGTTGATAAACTTCTAGCTGCAACATGGATTACACCAGGAAGACATTCACCTGCAATTTTATACATTGAAGGTATCATGAGTAAAAGACCTTGACTTGCTGTATATGTAGTTGTAAGTCTTCCACCTTGTAGTGAACCATGCATAAAGCCTGCTGCTCCTGCTTCACTTTGCATTTCTACTACACTCACCTTTTCTCCTAATATGTTTCTTTTTCCCATACTTGACCATTTATCAACTAAAGATGCCATCCTACTTGATGGTGTTATAGGGTATATTGAAGAAACTTCAGTAAAGTTATATGAAGCAAGTGCACATGCTTCATTTCCATCTAATACTTTTTTATTTATCACTTATATCACTCTTCCTTATGATAATATTATACTATTTTTTTCCAAAAGAAAAAAGGTTAAAATTTAACCATTTTTCTTACTCTTTAAATAACTATTAACATTAACTCTAAAGTTAGGAAATGCTTTTGCAAATCTTCTAGTTAATTTACCTTTAGATAATAATACTTCTTTTACTTTAGCGCTTATTTCTTCTGTACTATCTTTAAGTACTGTTTTACCAACATTTTTAATTTTACTTATTATACTTAGTGATAAGAATAAATCTGTTAAGAATATTATTAGTAATATACTAACTACTACTTTTAGTACTCCTATATCTATTTTATTTAATATATTAATAAGGAAAGGATTTACTAAGTAAATCATCACTAATCCCATTATTCCAAAAAGCACTAGGTTACTAAGACATATTCTTCCATTTATATTAAATTTTTTATTTGAATAGTCCCACCATCTTGTTTTAAATAGTTTTTCCATTAAGTAACTAGTAAAATATTCTAGAATTGAACACACAATTACTGCCATACAAAACAAAGTTACTGGTTCATTATAATATCTTGTTAGAAATAAAGTTATTAATATTCCTCCAGTTCCATAAATAGGTACTACAGGTCCAACCATAAAACCTCGGTTAACAAATTTCTTATCACTAATAAGGAATGCACTAACTTCTGTCAACCACCCAATAAAAGAGTATATCAAAAATAAAGATATATATATAAATATTTTATGCATAAATATTCCTCCTATTCTGTTCTTAGTGCTTCAACAGGATCTTTCTTACTTGCCATTTTTGCAGGTATAGAACCACCTATTAAAGTTAGTATTGTGCTAATTACAATTAACAATAAAGCATGCACAGGATCTAACACTGCTACATTATTTAATCCAGTTAAATCTTTTAAAATTATATTTATCGGAAATACAAGTAATCTTGCTATTAAAACACCTATAAATCCGCTTAATATACCGACAATAAATGTCTCTGCATTAAATACACGACTCACATCTTTTTTTCTAGCGCCTAAACTTCTTAATACTCCTATCTCTTTTGTTCTTTCTAGAACACTAATATAAGTAATAATTCCAATCATAATAGAACTAACAACAAGAGAAACAGCACTGAAAGCAATAAGAACAATAGTAATTGCATCCATAATTTTAGAACCAAAACTTATGAATGTACTTGCTAAATCGTTATAAACTATTTTATCACTTTCGTTTTTATCTTTATTATATTCATCTAAATATTCTATAATTTTATCCTTACTTTCAAAGTCTTTAGGATAAATATTAATCATAAATGGTTCATCTTTACTACCTAAATAAACTAATGTATTATTTTTCTGTTCTTCATCTAATTTCTCTCCAGTAAATATACTATAATCTAACATTTTTTGAGAATTAACAATATCACTTTCTTTATTTATTTCAATAACTTTTTCTACTAAGTCATTTTTATATAATACTGAGCCAATATTATTTGTACTCATCATACTACTTGTATCAGTCATATTACCAATACTATTCATACTTGTTGCAATTTGTCCTAGGTAATTATCTTCTTTTGCTCTTACAATTCCAACTATTTTTAAAGTTAAATTATTCTTATTATTGTAAGTCTTTTCAAAATCTGTATTTGGTAAATACATATTTAAATACTTAGAATAGTATTCATTATTAAATATTAATTTAATTTCTTTACCAATTACTTCTTCAAATGATATTTTATCTTTATTAGTAAGTCCTAGTGCTTTTAATATTTTAGTATCTACTCTGTTTTTAGAATCTACTACTAATAAAAGATCAGTTATTTCCTTTGGATAAGAACCACCTAGTAAATCAAAAGCTTCTTTTACAAAATTTTCTTTTTCTAATTCCTTAGGAATAGTACCCATATTTAAATCACTTGTAGTCACATTACTTACTACATCATTATTTTTTATTAATAAGTTCATATTGGTTATTCTAGTAAAACTAATTCCACTTAATAACTTACCATCTAATTTTTCTATATATTCTATAAACTCTTTAGTAATCTTATTATCATGCATCATGTTTAAAGATTTTATATCAAATGGATAAATAACTTTTTGTGTAGGATAATCTCCTTTTCCAGGCATCATATTACCCATTATATCTTCCATTTGTTTTTCATCCATTGTTACCATATTTTTACTTATTGTAATAGGAAAATTACTTAATGTATTTTTTTGATATATATCCACTTGCTTATCAAAACCATTCGATAAACTCAATATTATTGAAATACCTATAATTCCAATACTAGAAGCAAATGCGGTTAAAAAAGTTCTTCCTTTCTTAGTTTTGATATTATTAAAACTTAATTTCAAAGCTGTTATAAAATTCATCTTAGTTTTTCTTATTTCCATTTCAGTTTTTTCTTTATTTTTTTGTTTGGGCAAACTGTCATTTATTACTTCTCCATCACTTATTTCAATTATCCTTGTTGCATATTCTTCTGCTAATGATGGATTATGTGTTACCATTATAACCAATTTTTCTTTAGATATTTCCTTTATAAGTTCCATTATTTGCTTACTAGTTGCGGTATCCAAAGCTCCTGTTGGTTCATCAGCTAAAATAACTTCAGGATCATTTACTATTGCTCTCGCAATTGCAACTCTTTGCATTTGACCACCACTAAGTTGATTAGGCTTTTTATAAGCATGGTCTTTTAAACCAACTTTTTCAAGTGCATTCAGTGCTTTCTCTTTTTTATCACTTGACCCACTTAAAGTTAAACTCATTTCAACATTTTCTAGTACAGATAAATGATTTATTAAATTATAACTTTGGAATATAAAGCCAATACAATTATTTCTATATGCATCCCATAAAACATCATTAAACTTTTTAGTACTCATATTATTAATAATTAAATCACCTGAATCATATCTATCAAGTCCTCCAATTATATTTAGTAAAGTTGTCTTTCCACTTCCAGATGCTCCTAAAATACACACAAATTCATTTCTATCAAAAGTTAAACTTATACCCTTCAAAGCATGTTGGATAAATTCACCTGTTTTATAATTCTTTTTTATATTTTTTAATTCTAACATAGTGCCTCCATATTATTAAATATATTCTTTATACAAAAATTTATATTATTATGATACTACATGATAGATTGTTAGTCAAATGAAAAAAGGTATATTTTTACCATAATTTTGTTGGATATATACCTTTTTTTACTAGTTTGTTTATTTCTTCAGTAAATTCCTGTTTATCTTCTTTATATGTTATTCCAAACCATTTAGAATCTGTTTCAAGTACCTTAATATCTACCAACCCTTCTTTAATATATTTAGATAATTCTGAAGGTATTAAATATTCACTTTTCATAATATCATGAGTTAACAAAAAGTCTTTAAAGTTCTTTTCAAGTAATTCAAATATCTTTGGAGTAAAACCAAACATATTCATAGACACTAATGTATTTTTATCTACATTTATTTCTTTTCCAGTTTCAAGTTCAGTTCCTACTAATTTACCATTTTCTTCTATAACTTCACTTTCAGTTATGTCTGTTAGATATTCTCCATCTTTACGACATACTCCTCTTTTAACTTTTCCACTTTTAGTTAAAGTTTGTCCAAGCAAGTAGCTTACCATTAAAAATTCTTCTTTTGTTTTTCTTAAGTTTTCTGCTAATACTTTGTATGCATTATAGCCATAAAAGTCATCTGCATTTATTACTGCAAAGTTTTCATTTACAAGATCTTTGCAACATAATATTGCATGTGCTGTTCCTAAAGGTTTTACTCTTTCCTTAGAAATTTCTATAGGTACATTTAAATTATTCTGAAAAACATAGTCGACCTTTATTTTTCCTTCTACTCTCTTTCCAATTGTTTCTTTAAATACCTCATAATTTTCTTCCTTAATTATGAAAACAATTTTGTCAAAACCACATCTTTTTGCATCATAAATAGAATAATCTATTATGAATTCTCCATTTGGTCCGACTGGTTCAATTTGTTTTAAACCACCAAATCTGCTACCCATTCCAGCAGCCATTATTACTAAAGTCATAAGTCCTCCTAATAACATTGTATCATGTATTTGAACATAATAAAAGTGCTAAAACGCACTTTATATCTCACTTATATATTCAAGCAATTTAATAAACATTTTTATAAATAGTTTATTAAGTCCAGAATGTTTTAGTTTTCTTATGGCAATTCTTTTCTTTCTAATAGTCATATCACTAAATATGATTGATGCTATTTTTTCTTTTAGCGTAGTTTCTATAAGAAGTCCACTTATTATTTCATCAATATCTTCATTTATTAGTCTTACTGCATCTATTTCAATTGCTTCTCCACCACAGTTAATAGTTAATTGTTGGTTTGTAGGTACATTTGGAACTTCTATGATAAAATCATTTTCATCACTTCTAGTAGTAAACTCTACTTCAAACCTACCCACATTTACTTTTACATATTCAGGTCTTTTTGTATTTCTGAATTTAATTTTATAATCTCTCTTATCAGGTATTATACCAATTTTACCTTGTGTAGGTCTTAATATAAGCGTATAGTTATTTTTTCTATAATTATAATCAATATTTGTGACAATATAGTAACCTTCTTTATAAAGGTTTGTTACTCCATCATCTTCATATAAATCATAGTTATTACTTACACCTGGGAATACTTGTATTTCCATTTTTTCTGGTGGTTTTACACTGTTAAGGTTGTTTTCATCTAAGATAGCCATTGGCACGATAGCGCCACTTTTTGCATAAACTGGATAGTCTTCATCTTTATAGAATGTAACGTATCTTTTACCACCAGGGAATTTTTTACCAGTTTTGAAGTCATACCAAGTTCCTTCTGGAAGATACATTCTATGTACTACCCTGTTCATAACTTTATCTTTTGGTTCAGTTATTGGACACACAAATAATTCTTTTCCAAAATGATATTCGTTTTTATAAAGTGGTTCATCTAATATTTTTTCATAATCTAAGTATAATGGTTTTATTAGGTTTATTCCATCTTTAGAATATTTATACATTTCTGAATATATGTATGGAATTAGTCTATGTCTAATTCTTATGTAGTCTTTTACTATGCTTTCTGTAAAGATATCCCATTTCCAAGGCTCACGCTTATAATATCTACCTTCTTTTGATGAAAATCTAAATATTGGACTATATGTTCCAAATTGTACATATCTCGTATATAATTCACTATCTTCTACTCCACCTTCATATCCACCTATATCATGGCTATAGTAAGAAAGACCAAGGTTTGATGATGTTATATTGAAGTATGGAAGATATTTTAAAGTTTTCCAAGATACTTTTGTGTTACCTGAATATAGTGCTGGGTATCTATGAGATGCTATTCCAGGGTTTCTTGAAAGTATTAGTCCCCTCCTCTCAGCAGTTTTAGATAAACTTTTATATATATAATGCATTAGCATAAAAGTTTTAGTTTTGTCTTCTGTTATTTCATCAATTTTTATAAAGTCTATATTTAAGTTAGCTAAAGTTTCATTTAAAAATGTTTCTAGTATAGCTGTGTTATAAACATTTATAGGTATTACTCCATCTTTTATTATGTTTAATTTTGTTTTTAAACTTTGGTAACCACTATCATATGGTGTTATTCCACTTTGTGGGTTTATAGTAAGACCTAAAAACACATTTTTTTGATGTATGTCGTTTATTGTTTGTTCTAAGTTTTTATATTTTTCATTATCGAATTTATAATTAGATAAAGTTTTCCCTTCTTTATTTAAATTCCATTTACTGCCTAGTAAAATAGAACTAAGTGGTATATTTATTTTATTAAAATTACTTATAATATCTTTTAATTCTTCTTCTGTGTAGTCTTCATTTTTATTCCAGCACACACCAAGAGCATATCTAGGTATAAATGAAGGCTTACCAGTTAATTCAAAGTAACTGTCTAAAGCTTTTTGAAAATCATTTTTATATATAAATACATATACATCAAGCGCATCACTTGGATTCTTTTTTATTGTTCCATCACTTATAAATACTGGACTCATTGTATCATCAATTGAAGCAAAGCCATCCAAGTTATACAAACCTTTAGATAAACTAATATTAGTTTTATTATCAAATGAATAAGTTGTGCCCTTTAAATTTTTAACTTCCGGATTCCCAAAATACCATATTTTATCTGTACCTTTAAGAGTTATTCTAAGGTTTGAGTCTGGTACTAGTTTAGAAGCAATATAAGGTTTTTCTTTACTATATTCGAGTATAAAATAATCATTAGTAATATTGATATATTTTTCATCTTGTTTTACTGTAAAAACAGGTTTCTTTGCAAAATTTCTATTAATTGCAAAAATAGTTGGATAATCATTAAATTTACCAGTTTCACTATATTCAAAGCGCAATAAAACATCAGAAAGAACTGTAATTCTATATTTATTTCCTTTAAATGTACAGTCTTCTCTGGCTTTTCCTAGTGTAATATCAGTTTTAAATTCTTCACTTAATGCCATTTTTATCCCCTTTTATTATATATTAATAATATCATAAAAAGTCTACTTTAACAATAGATATTTAATAATTATTAATTCATTTAATTTTTAAATAAGAAGTGTTAATATCACAGAAAAAGTGTACTTTCATATACTAAACTAGGTGATTTAAATGGCTTTAAAGGGTGTTGTTATAGATGCTGGACATGGTGGTAGTGACCCTGGTGCTAGTGGGAATGGAATTATTGAGAAAGATTTAACTCTTCTTATTAGTAAATATATGTATGATAGACTAAGAGAACTTGGCATTCCTGTTACTATGACTAGAATTACTGATGAAACTTTAGATAGTAAAACTAGAACTAACAGGATAAAAGATGCTTACGGAACGGATAAAGATGTGATTGTGATAAGTAACCATATAAATGCCGGAGGAGAGACTTAGCTCTCTCATGGATTAAATTTATAAGGGTATTAAGACAGATATATTTGAACAAAGTGATATATTTTTAAAATTTCTAAAATAAAAAGAGGTCATAATAGACCTCTTACTGATTATTTAAATATTTTGATGTATCCAATCCCATTGACTTTTAGAAAGCCAACCTTTAATAGGTTTTTGTACTTTGCAAATGATCATAGAATCGTTTGAATCAAGGTTTTTTGTTACGATTGATTGAACATCATCTAAGTTTTTATAGCTTGAAACAATGAAAGTTGTTGAAACATATTTGCACCAAGATCCTAAACTTTTTATTGAATCTTCCACAGCTTTTCTATTATTTGTAGGTGAATTCAAGTCATAACTTATCATGTAACAATTCATTATATCTCTCCCTTCCAACTAAAAACTAAAATAAAATATTTAAATTTTAGAAAGAGTATGATATAATTATTGTGGGTGGAGTAACTATATCATTTAGTTATTCTCTTTTTATTGTCAAATTATTAGATGACAATTACAAGATAACACTTATTTTTGCAAAAGTCAACAAAAATCGCATATAAAATCGTATTTTAGCGATATTAATTGACAAAAGTGTTAAAGAATGCTATTATTTTTACAGAGGTGTTTATATGATAGTCAAATTAGAATTAGAAAACATTGGACCATATACTAATAAAATAACTTTGGATTTTAGAGTAAACAAACGTGATAAAGATTTACAAGATACAATATATACATTACCAGATGGTGAAATAGTTTCTAAAGTTGTTGGAATAATAGCTGGGAATGCTTATGGGAAGACAACCATTTTGCGTGCTTTAAATTCTGTAGGAAGTTTTATAAATAACCCAATCATAAATAAGGAAGTAAATAATTATGTGGATAAAATTAAAGAAGAGGAAATAAGAAGTTATTTAAAAGAATGGGGAACATTATCATTAATTTCTACTAATAAATCTAGCGATAAATTGGGAACAATAAATGTTGAAATGTACATTGATTCAAATGATGAATATTCTGGTTACTATATATATACTTTGAAATATGATAATAATTATATTAAAAATGGTGTGAAAGAGGAGAGCCTAAAATTTAAAAAGAAGTATAATTCAAAAATCACAAAAGAAATTTTAAAAATAGAGAATAATACAGTTAGTGAAATAGGACATAAAATTGCATATAAATCTAATTATTTAAATGATTTAACTGGAAAAAGCAAAGATAATTTGTTAGAAAAAATTAACTATTATGAAACCTTTTATAATAGATATATAAAAGAATCTTCTACTTTAGGAGCTGAAAATTATATTTTTCCTGAAGAATATATCATAGATGAAATAGATGAAAATAAAGATTTAATAAAATATTTTATAAATTTAGCAGATGATGAAATAAAAGATTTAGAAATAGACAAAACAGACATAGAAAATGAAAAATTATTTTTTATATATAATAGTTTTAAATTAAGATATAATTCCATATCTACTGCTACAAAAAAATTATGTGGAATTGCTACAAATTTTTATAAAGCTACTAAAAAAGGAGGAGTATTTTTAATTGATGAACTGGATAATTCACTTAATAAAAACATTTCCGATTTTATTATTAAATTGTATAGTACTAAAATAAAAAATAGTACCTCCCAAATAATATTCACAACTAATAATGCGGATGTTTTATCAGGGTTAAGGAGAGATCAAATATTTATTATAGAAAAAAATAATCAAATAAATTCTGTAGTTAAATATCTTAATTTTATTGATAAAAAGACAAATAAAAGATCGAGAAAAGATTGGAGTTTTACTAAAGCATATAATGATAATATTATAAAAAATTTTCCAACAAAGCAAAATATAAAAGAAATGACTGAGTATATAAAAAATATTTTTTAAATATATTGATTTGTATTTTTATAGAAAGCTAATTTATATAGTAATATGTTGACTTATAGTAAAATATTAAAAATGTGTGTATACATTTATTTAGTGATTGGTTCAGATTGGAGGTTTAAATTATGAGCGAAAAAGAATTAGATTCAAGTGTTAATGAATATGAAGAAGAATATAAATCTAGTAACTATGTAAAACAATTACAATGGGATATGGCTATTGGACTTCAAGAAGTAGATAATTTAAAACCTTCTAA
>OJAW01001163.1_pt1 | contig 16026 bp, 16 predicted proteins | sample 1589151 | NCBI WGS metagenome assembly OJAW01 (sample SAMN03283290) | human gut metagenome | biome: human-associated habitat; material: feces | host: Homo sapiens | place: Peru | collected 2012 | reverse complement strand
ATCTGAATTAGCAAAAGCAGCATTAGCATATGCTACTCAAAATACAATTACTTTTACTGAGCGAAAAGATGCAACAGGAACTACAGTAAACTTTGATAAATTAGATTTAGGTTATTATTTAGTTGATTCTTCATTAGGTGCTTTATGTGGTTTAACAACAACTGCAAAAGAAGTAACTATTTATGAAAAGAATACAGCTGGTGATATGAAAAAAGAAGTAAAAATCGATGCTGTTAATTATGGTGAATCAAACACTGCTTCAATAGGTGACACTATTGAATATAAAATTGTAGTAACAATTGGTAAAGGTGCTGAAACTTATACTTTAACCGATTTACTAGATGAATCATTAACATTAAAAGATAATTCTATTAGTGTTACAGCTCCTAATTTTACAGGTTTTGCTACAGTTGATACAACTGTAACAAATGATTATACATTCAAAGTAGTTATTGAGGGATCAAAATTAGCAGAAGATACAGAAGTTACAATTACATATAGTGCTGTTTTAAATGAAAAAGCTGAAAAAATTAATAATAACAAAGCAACATTAGTTTATGGAAATAGCAACAAAATTGAAAAAGAAACAAAAACATATACATATGAATTTGATTTAATTAAAACTGATTCAAGTAATGTTTTATTAGATGGTGCTGAATTTAAATTATATGATGCAGCAACTGGTGGAAATGAAATTAAAGTTATTTTAATTGATGAAGCAAATCATATTTATCGTGTTGCAACTGAAGCTGAAAAAGACGCTGCAGTAGCAATAACAGCTACAAATGGTAAAGCTACAATTTTTGGCTTAGGCAATGGGACTTATTATTTAGCAGAAACAAAACAACCAGAAGGTTATAATATATTAGCATCACGTGTTGAAGTTAAAGTTGAAAATGCAGATAATAAAGCTAGAACAGAAGTAACTGAAAATGATAAAACAGTATATGTAGAAGGTAGTGGTGGCGTTCATGTTATCAACTACAATGGTGCAGTTTTACCAACAACAGGTGGTTTAGGTACTACACTATTTATTACAATTGGTTCTTTAGTAGCTTTAATGGCAGCTGTAGTTCTTGTAACAAATAAGAGAATGGCTAACGAAAACATTTAAATAACTTATTTAACGAGATTTAGGTGATAAAGGTGAAGGGGAAAAAGATTACATTAATTCTTTTGATAACTTTCTTTATTGGATTACTTGTATTGTTTTATCCAACAATAAGTGAGTATTACAATTCTTCAAGGCAATCAAAAGCTATAGTTGATTATGATAGTTTGCTTACTGAAGAAAAAGACTATACTTTGGACTTTGAGAAAGCTAATGCTTATAATCAAACTCTAAGTAAAATGAAATCCCCTTTAACCGATTATAAAAAATTATCTGATTACGAGAAATTAATTAATGTTGATGGTATGGGAATGATGGGGTATATTTCAATACCAAAGATTAAAGTTGAAATTCCAATTTACCATGGAACAAGTGATATTGTTTTAAATAGTAAAGTTGGGCATCTAGAAGGTTCTAGTTTACCGGTTGGTGGAACTAGTACTCATAGTGTACTTTCAGCACATCGTGGTTTACCAACAGCTAAATTATTTTCTGATTTAAACAAATTAGAAGTTGGTGATACTTTTGTTATCACAGTTCTAGATCGAAAATTAACATATCAAGTAGATAAAATAACAATTGTTAAACCAAATGATATAACTGATTTAAAGATTGTTGAAGGGGAAGACTATGTAACACTCCTTACATGTACTCCTTATGGCATTAATTCTCATCGTTTACTAGTTAGAGGTACACGAATAGAAGATGTTAAAGATCTTAAAAAAGTTATTACAGCCGAAGCTTATCAAATAGACAATTTAATTGTAACTTTTGCGATTGCGTTACCAATCTTATTAATTTTGATAATGATTGTAATGTTTAAACCGATTAAAAAAGTTCCTAATAAGGAGGAAATATGAAAAAGATTTTGCTTAATTTAATTATTATTTTGATGGCCTTTGTTGCACCAATAAAAGCTATAGTTGTACCTAAAGAAAAGATTGATTTAAATAAAAATTCTTCTTTAACATTAGAATATAATTATAATAATTTAAAGTTTGATAATCTAGAAATTAAACTTTATCGTGTTGCAACAATTGATTCTAAATTAAATTATAAATTTACTCCTAATTTTGCAAGCTTAAGTGTTAAAATTAATGGTTTAAAAACTGATAATGAATATGACATATTAAAAGAAACTTTAGAAAATTACATTGTTGCTAATAATATTAATCCAGATGGAACATATTATTTAAAAAATAATTTAGTTAATATTAAAGATTTAACACCAGGCTTATATTTAGTAAGAAGTAGTAAAGTAGATACTGATGAATATACTTTAAATTTTAATTCATTTTTAGTAAATGCTCCTACGGTTACTGAAGATGGTAAATGGAGTTATGATATGGTTGCTTATCCTAAAGGATCTATATATACTCCTAAAGAAGCTTATTCGGTTATCAAAGAATGGAAAGATAATGGTGAAGATCGTCCTCAGAGTGTAGAAGTTGAAATTTATAAAGATGGTGAATTATTTGAGAAAGTTACACTTTCACGTGATAATAATTGGACTTATAAATGGACATCTGATGGAAAAAGTGAATGGAATGTTATTGAAAGAAATGTTCCTAGTAAATATATTGTTTCGATCACTTTAAAAGATACAACTTTTATTCAAACTAAAATTGGTAATTTTGAATTTAAAAATGTTAGTTTTTCTTACAAAAAAAATAAAGAAATTTTACAAAAGTACTTGAAATTGATAAATTTTTATATTATACTTAAGAAGTCTTATTCATTAAGACAGTGCCTTGCCCAAGTGGCGGAATAGGTAGACGCACAGGACTTAAGGCCTCTTACTAATTAATTGGAAGGCCTTGAGCACTAATCTGAGAAATCGATTATGTGAATTTGCTCAAATTCGGGGAAACCTTACAGATAACGCTGATGGCAATCCCGAGCCAAGATTTACGGAGGGGATTTTGAAATTAAAATATTGTAAAAGTGAAATCGCCGATGTGGTTAAAAATTCTAGAAGTAAACGCGAATGTTTAATTAAGTTGAATTTGAAACCTTATGGTGGTAATTATCGTGTTCTTGATAAGTATATTAATTTATATCATATTGATACGAGTCACTTTTTAGGTCAAGGTTGGAATGTAAATAATACTCCAGCTGATGTAAAACCAATTGAAAAATATTTTAATAATGAAATTCCTATAAATAGCTATAAGCTTAAGAAACGAATTTTAAGAGATAAGTTAAAACCTTTAAAATGTGAAGCTTGTGGTTTGGAAAAGTGGAATGGTGTTGATATTCCTTTGGAATTACATCATATTAATGGTGATAATAAGGACAATTCATTTGAAAATTTAAAATTGTTGTGTCCTAATTGTCATGCACTTACTGATAATTATAGAAATCGTAAATAAGGTGTAGAGACTTGACGGGCAATACCTAAGTCATATGATATGGTAAAGAGAAAGTCCAGACTACAAACAATTTTGTTTGGTAACGAAAGTTATAGTGGTACGAAAATCCTGCGAGTGTTAAAGCTCGTGCCGGTTCAAGTCCGGCCTTGGGCACCATATTGAAATTAAACTGGGGAGACTCAGTTTTTTTTGTATATTAGATTATTTTTGAACAATATTAATAAGGAGTTGGTGTTATGGATAATTTAATAAACTATTTAAATGATATTAAAAACTTGGAGTATACTTTGAATTTGCTTAACTGGGAACTAAGAGTTAATGCACCAGTTGAAAGTAAAGATGATTTAATCGAAGTAATTGGATCTTTAGATGAAAAATTATTTAAATTAAATACAAGCAATGAGTATGAGTCTTTATTAAAGAACGTTATAGAAAATGAATTTGATAATTTATCTGAGATAGAGAAAAGATATATTAATGATTTATATAAAGATTTAGTTAAATTTAAAAAAATACCTAGTGAATTTTTTGTTAATTATCAAAAATACTTAAATAAAAGCAACGTTGTGTGGGAAAAAGCAAAAGATAATAATGATTATGAAATGTTTAAACCATATTTAAAGAAAGTTATCAATTTAACTAAAGAATATTATGGTTATATAAGCGATGGTAAAAATTTATATGATACGATGCTTAATGAATTTGAAAGTGGTATAACAAGTGAAGTAATAAATAAATTATTTAATGAATTAAAGGATGCATTAATTCCAATTATACCTGGTAAAAAGAATAAGAAAAAGTTGTCAATCAAATATAATGAAAGTGAACTTGTTGATACTGCAAAATATTTACTAAATTATATTGGTTTTGATAATAATCGTGGCACTTTAGGTATATACCCGCATGGTTTTACTGAAAAAATTGGTAATAATGATGTAAGAATTGCTTTTAAACATGGTGATGATCCGGTTGATTTTGTTTCCACAATCATTCATGAAGGTGGACATGGTATTTTTGAACAAAATGTAAATAAGACACTTTATAAATACGGAATTGTTAATATTGGATTATTTGGTTTACATGAAGGTCAATCTAGATTTTATGAAAATATCCTTGGTAGAAACAAAAACTTTTGGATACCAATTTATGACGTTGTAAAGAAAATGTTAAGGTTAGATGTAAATATTGATGAATTTTGTCAAATGTTAAATACAACAAGTGCTAGTTTAATTAGAACTGAGGCTGATGAACTAACATATGTTATGCACATTATAATAAGGTATGAAATTGAAAGAGATTTATTTAATGACAAAATAAGTGTAGATGAATTACCTAGTGTATGGAATGAATTAATGATGAAGTATTTAGGTGTAAAACCTTTCGATGATAGTGATGGAATTCTTCAAGATGTTCATTGGTCAGAAGGTGAATTTGGTTATTTCCCATCTTATTTACTTGGTACTATTTATGATGGAATGTTTTTAGGAGCTTTACAAAGAGACTTGGGTGATGTCAATGAAATACTTAAAAATGGAGAGATTAAAAAGATAACAGATTACTTAATTAAAAATATTTATATTAATGGTGGATGTTATAATTCTTTGGAAGTTTTAAAAAATCTAGGATTTGAAAAAATAGATACTAAACCAATTATTAATTATTTTTTAAAAAAATATGATAACAGAAGCAATTAGGTCTTCTGTTTTTTGGTTTGTTTTGGTATAATTTAATTGTGATGTAGTATGAGTAAAAAGAATGTTAACCAGATTTATTATCTTTTTTGGATATTTATTATTGGTTCAGTATTTGGTTGGGTAGTTGAAGTAATATTTTCTTTTTTGAAAAGAGGTTATTTTATCAACCATTCTGCTGTGGTGATTGGTCCTTTTAATATGGCGTATGGCTTAGGTGCCTTAACTTTATCAGTTCTCTTATATAAATATAAGGATGCAAAATGGTGGAAAATATTTTTAATTGGTTTTATTGGTGGTTCAGTTTTAGAATACATAATGAGCTTTGGAATGGAATTGGTTCTAGGTTTTACCGCTTGGGATTATTCGAAAAAACCTTTGAATCTAAATGGAAGAATTTGTGTAAGATATTCACTTTTCTGGGGATTGCTTGCAATTGTGTGGATTAAAATAATATATCCGAATTTAATAAAGTTAATTGATAAAATTGATAAAGATATAGGTAAATCTATTGCAATAGTTTTAACGGTATTTTTAGTTCTTGATATAATGCTTACTGGTCTTGCCATTAATAGAGCACGTGATAAAGAAAAGGGAATTGATGCAAGATACAAATATGAAGAGGTATTAGATAAAACATTTAATAAAGAATATTTAAAAAATATGTATAACAATAGTTGGGGTGATTAAATGAAAATAGTAGTTTTTACTTGTAGTACAGGTGGAGGACATAATAGTTGTGCAAAATATATTGCTGAAGAATTTAATAAGTATGGTATTCATGCTGATGTTGAAGATTATATGCTTCTAGTTGGAGATAAAGCAAGTAGGAGAGCTGAAAAATTATATTTGGGTTCTACGAAAGGCAATGGTAATATTTTTAAAACAGTATATAAACTTGGTGAACTTTATAATAAAACAGGAATAAAGAGTCCTGTGTATGGTTTTAATAAAATGGTTGTTAAAAAATTAGATAAATTTTTACTTGATAATAGTTATGATTTAGCAATAGGTACACATGTATTTCCTTGTATGGCTTTAACGGAACTTAAGAAAAAAAGAAATATTAAGTTTATTAATGTTGCTACAGATTATGAATGTATTCCTTTTTGGAATGAAACTAATCCTGATGTATTTGTTATTCCAAGTAATAAGTTAATAGATAGATTTGTAGAAAAAGGAATAAATAAAGATATTTTATTACCTATAGGTATACCTGTTGCATCAAGTTTTTTTGAAGTGAAAAATGATTTAGATTTACCAAGTGATAAAGATATTATTTTACTTACATCAGGTAGTATGGGTTTTGGTGAAATGGAAAATTGTGTTTTAAAGATACTTAATGATATCGATGCTTATTTAGTGGCTGTATGTGGAAGTAATATTGAACTTAAAAAAAAGTTAGATTCTATAGATAATGATAATTTAATAGTAAAAGGTTTCATTAATAATATGAATGAATATATGAACAAAGCAAATGTAATAATTGCAAAACCTGGAGGACTTACATCAACAGAGATTACTATGATGAGAAAGCCATTTGTGTTAATGATGCCAATACCTGGGGTTGAAAATTATAATGCTTCATTTTTTGAAAATAATAAAATGGCAGTGCGAGCAAAAACTTTAGATGAAGTAGTTAGTTTAACTAAAAAAATACTTCTTGATAAAACATTACAAGAAGAAATGATTAATAATCAAGCTAAATATATAAATAGAAATAGTGCTAAAGATTTAGTTGATTATGTAATAGAAAATTATAAAGGATGTGAAGATAATGAATAATGAAAAAATAAGTATGTTGGAGCGTTATGGTGTTGATTTAACAACAAAAGAGTATATAACAGACCCAGCGATTGGTAGAGATAATGAAATAAAACAAGTTATTTTAACTTTGCTTACACCTGAAAAAAGTGCATTACTTGTTGGTAAACCTGGTATTGGGAAAACTGCCATTGTAGAAGGTATTGCATATCGTATTCAAAAGGGAATGGTACCTGATGCTTTAAAGAATTATTCTTTGATTAAAGTAAATATTACAAGTTTAATTGGTGAAACTATGAGTGAAGGTAATATTGAAAATAGAATTGATTTATTAGTAAGAGAATTATCTGATAGACTTAATACAATTATTTTTATTGATGAAACTCATTTGCTTGTTAATAAAGCTGGAGGTATGGATTTTGCAAATATGCTTAAAGCTGGATTAGATCGTGGTCAAATTAAAATGATTGGTGCAACTACAACAGAAGAATATGAACAATATATTTTAAGGGATAGAGCTTTTTTAAGAAGATTTCAAAAAATTGATGTTTTAGAAGCTGATAAAAAAACTGTTGTTAAAATATTAATGGGAACAATACCTAAGTTAGAGAGACAAATTGGAGTTAAAATTAATTATCAACCATTTATAACTGAAAAGATTATGTCTTTTATAGTGGAAATGACTGATGAATATAAAAGAGTTTATGAAATTGCCAGTAGATATCCAGATATATGCTTGACAATAGTTGCTAATGCTTTTACATATGCTTTATATGACAATAGAAGGCAGGTAACTATTAAAGATTTTTATAAAGCTATTTGTAATGCTAAAAATATTTATGATGATGTAAAGGTTAAAGAAATAGAAAGATTTAAAGAAGTATTTAAAGATTTAATTGTTAGTGAAGGTGTAGATTTAACAGATATGGGGTAAATATGAAGACATTAAGTATTAAAGAACCATATGCAAGTTTAATAAAAAATAAGGTTAAGCATTATGAAACAAGAAGTTATGATACTAAGTATCGTGGAGAAATTTATATTCATGCAAGTTTAGGTAAAAAAGAGGCTTGTGATGAATTATGGAAAATGGTAGGTAAAGTTTTACCCGGTTGTATTATTTGTAAAGCTAATTTAGTAGATTCATTTTGTATGGATGATGAGTTTATTAATGAAGTAAAGAAAAATCCTTGGGAATATAAAAGTGGTTATTATAAGCCAGGAAGATATGCATGGAAATTAGAAAGTGTTGAAGTTATAAAACCAATTAAGGTAAAAGGTAACTTAGGTTTATGGAATTATTATAGTTTAGAAGAAGTAATGAATCTTTTAAGTGATATTAAATATGGTTATATGAATAATGCAGGTAATGTATGTTATAGTTTTGATACATTTGATGATGATTATGTTTTACAAAGTTATAAAGATATGTTAAAAACTAAGACGGGAGTTTGTTTTGATCAAGTTGAATTGGAAAGACATTATTTATATAATAGAGATATTACATCATATTTTATTTGTTTTTATGGAGAGTTTTTACAAAGTCATACATTTTTGGTAGTAAAAGAAAATAATAAATATATTTGGTTTGAACATGCATGGGAAAAGTATCGGGGTTTTTATGAATATAACTCTTTAGATGAATTATTAAATGATGTTAAAAATAAATTTATGAATGAATATAATATTTTAGATAAAGTTAAGATATTATTAAAAAGTTATAATAAACCAAAGAGTGGCATTAATTTAAGTGAATATTTTAAATGGGTGGAGAACAAGTGATATATATTTTGCTTGTTTTTTTCTATATTTTATTATATAATCTAGGCGTAGGTGAAGAAAATGAATGAACAATATTTTTTAATTTTACTTAGTAATATGACTATTAATAGAAATTATGATACTAGTTATTTTGAGAATATCTTTAAGTTAATCAAAGATTTTTGTGATGCTGATGAAGTTGTAACAGATAACTTTAAAAGAAAGGGAGATCCAGTAGTTAAGTTAAATATTAATGAGAATGAAAATGATATGGCATTTCGTATAGATTTAGTTAATACTAAGATTGTTGTTAAGAATCCGAAGAAGAAGTTTCAAGATAAAGAAATGTTTGAAGCTTTTCTAGGTACTATATTAAATAATATATTTAAAAATATGATTTTAATTGAAAAGTTAAAACAAGAAAAAAATATAGATAGTTTGTTGCAAGTATATAACAGAAGTGCTTATGATGAAATATTAAATGAAGAAAAAATGCATAGAATGTGTGGGGTTGCATTTGTTGATGCTAATGGTTTAGGTGTTGTTAATAATATGTATGGTCATGAATCTGGTGATAATTTATTAAAAACTGTAGCTGATTGTTTAAAACAATATTTTAGATATTATGATATATATCGTATTGGGGGAGATGAACTTGTTATTATAGTTGAAAATATTAGTAAAGATTTATTTTTAACTAAGTTAGATATGGCAACATCATTAATTAGTAAAACTCCATATACAGTATCTGTGGGAGTAATGTATCAAGATGACGTTATAAATTTAAAACAAATGGTAAATGAAGCAAGTATCAAGATGAAAGAAAAAAAGGAAGAATATAGAAGGTTACATCCGGAAAAATATATTAATAAATATGAAGTACATTATGTTGGAAATAATAACGAATCAAGTAGAAATTAATTTTACTTCATTTATATAAAAAAACAAGTAAGAAATTAATCTTGCTTGTTTTAATATTCCAAATGGGGCACAATAAGGGAATCGAACCCTTGCATACCGGAGCCACAATCCGGCGTGTTAACCACTTCACCAATTGCACCATGTCTTGGTATTTCTTATATTACCAAAAAAAATTAAAAAAATCAATACCCTAAACGCAATTTTTGTGATATTATTATATTAGGAGATGATTTTAATGAATGAAGTAACAAATATTTTATGTTCAAGAAGAAGTATTAGAAAGTTTAAAGATACACAAGTACCTAAAGAAATTTTAGATGAAATATTAAAATGTGGTACATATGCACCAAGTGGTAAAAATAAACAAAGTGCTAAAATTGTTGTTGTTCAAAATAGAGAATTGATTGAGGAAATTGCTAAAGTTAATGGAAGTTTTGTTAATAAGGTAGGTCTTAATCCATTTTATAATGCACCAACTTTAATTGTAGTTTTTGCTGATAAAAATATTGGTACATATATTAATGATGGTTCTGCAGTTATATCAAATATTATTAATGCAGCATTTAGTTTAGGTGTTGATAGTTGTTGGGTTCATCGTGCTAAAGAAACATTTGAAACTGAGTTTGGTAAAAAACTTATGAAAAAATGGGGGTTAGATGATAATTATGAAGGTATTGGTAATGTTGTGTTAGGTTATAGAGATATGATATTGCCTCCGGCATTACCCAGAAAAGAAGATTATATTATATTTGATAAGTAGAGGTATTATGAAAAGGGAAAGAAGATTAACAGTATTTGGAATTATAATTAATTCTTTAGTAACATTTTTAAAAATTTATGCAGGATTGGTATTTAATTCGTATACTTTGATGGTTAGTGGGTATTATACATTATGTAACATGTCTCAGGATTTCTTGGCATATTCTGGTTCTGTTGCAAGAGGAAGAAGAGCTAGTAGAACTGAAGCTTTTGGATATGGAAAGTGGCCACTTTTAAGTTTAGTGTTTTATGGATTAATTATTTTGTTCCTTGGTTTATTTGTATTTATTAAATCTTTTAGTTTAAATTATGTTAGAACTGATTTGAAAATATTATTTATTATTTTATTAGTACTTGTATCTTTAGTAATGTTTGCTCGTAATTTATTTAAAAATGCAAAAGATATTCAAAGTGAAATGCTTATGGATATGGCTCATTATACGGCATATGATTTTTATTTAAGTTTAGTTTCAATTATATTTATTGCAATTAGTTCTTTTATTCCAGTTTTTGATATGTTTGGGTCACTTTATTTAAGTTTAATGATTATGTTAAAAAGTGTTAATGTAATGTTAAATGCATTTGTTATGTTGAATGGTCAAAATGATCAAAATAAAAAGATAATAAAGGCAGTTGAAAAAATTATTAATGAAGGTGATGGAATATATTACTCGAATAGTAATTTAGTAAATGTTAAGAATTTTTATAAGATTTCAATTGAGGTTTTAGTGGATGATGATGTTAATTTAACTGATTTAATATTATGGGAATATCATTTGATGGAAAAAATTAGAGTTAATAGATTACATATTAGTATGGTTGAGTTTTTGATTTATAAAAGATAATATAAAAATTTTGTAAAAGTTAGCACTTGCTATTGACAAGTGCTAATAAAAGTGGTATATTGTTATTGTTGATGGAAAACATCAATAGAAAAACATTTTCAAAGTAATAATAAAGATTTTGAAAATATGAAAGGATGATGATATTTATGTTACCAAGTAGAATGTTTTTTGACGATATGTTAAGTGATTTAGAAAAAGAAAATAAGTTAATGAGATGTGATATCTTTGAAAAAGATAATAAGGTATTTATTGAATTAGATGTTCCAGGATATAATAAAAATGATATTAAAGTAGAATGTAATAAAGGTAATATTGTTGTTAAAGCAGAACATCATGAAAAACATGAAGATAATAAGAAGTATTTACATCGTGAAAGAAAAGTTTATGGAAGACTTGAAAGAAGTTTTCATCTAGATGATATTGATGAAGATACTATGGAAGCAGAATTTAAAGATGGTATTTTAACAATCAGTGTTTCAAAAGCTGATGAAGACCGTAATAAAAAGTTTATTACAATTAAATAATTTAAAATGCACTTCGCAGTGGTGCATTTTTTTGATGGAAAACTCACAAATCACCGAATAAAAAATCTACAAATAACCGAATAAAAAGTCTACAAATAACCGAATGAAAAATCTACAAATAACCGAATTGTATTGATTTTTATTATTGAATATGGTAAAATTAATTTAGAAAAGGAGAGCTGTTTATGAAAGAATATAAGAGTAGAATAGCAGATAAAATACTTAAAAATAAGTTATTAAGTAAAGGAGCAGTGTTAATTGAAGGTCCAAAATGGTGTGGAAAAACAACAACTGCTGAACAAATAGCTTTAAGTGTTCTTTATATGACTAAACCTGAAGATATGAAACAAAATATATCTTTGGCTGAAATTAACCCAAGTTTGTTACTTTCTGGTGAGGTTCCTAGGTTAATAGATGAATGGCAAGTAGCACCTAAACTTTGGGATGCTATTAGGTTTGAAGTTGATCATAGAAATCTTGAAGGACAATTTATATTAACTGGTTCATCAGTTCCTATTAATATGGATGAAGTGACTCACTCTGGTACAGGTAGATATACTAGAATGATAATGAGACCAATGACGTTATTTGAATCACGTGAATCTAATGGTTCTGTTAGTCTTAAAGATTTGTTTGAAGGAAAAAATAATATTACTGGTACTAATAATTTGTCTTTAGAGGATGTAGCATATTTATGTTGCAGAGGTGGATGGCCTAGAGCTACATTTATGGATAAAGAAATTGCTTTGGAACAAGCTTTTGATTATTTGGATTCAGTGATAAATTCTGATGTTTCTAAAGTTGATGATGTTTCACGAAATCCTGAAAGAACTAAAAATATTATGAAAAGTTATGCACGTAATTTGGGAAGTCAAGCTTCAAATGAAACTATTAAAGCTGATGTATTAAAAAATGATTCTTTTTCATTAGATACTGATACTGTTTTATCTTATATAAATGCTTTAAGAAAAATATTTGTTGTTGAAGATACAATGGCATGGAATCCTAATTTGAGAAGTAAAACTGCAATTAGAACAACTGAAACAAGATATTTTGTTGATCCTTCGATTGCTGTTGCTGCATTGGGTATCGGACCAAATGACTTAATAAATGATTTAAACACTTTTGGACTTATTTTTGAAAATTTGTGTGTTAGAGATTTAAGAGTATATGCTGAAAGTTTGAAGGGAACTGTTTATCACTATAGAGATGCATCTGATTTGGAATGCGATACTGTTATTCATTTGAGAGATGGTTCTTATGGTCTTATTGAGATTAAAATAGGTGGAGATATGTTAATTGAAGAAGGGGTAAATAATTTAATTAAATTACAAAACAAAATTGATATTACTAAAATGAAGAAACCTTCCTTTTTAATGGTCTTAACTGCAATTGGAAAATATGCATATAAACGTGAAGATGGTGTATACGTAGTTCCAATAGGTTGTTTAAAAAATTAAAAGTGGTGTATAATGGATGAATTAAAAAAATATGGGGATAACATTGTAATAAATGATTATGAGATTAGTGTGTTAAATAAATGTAATATTGATGTTGCAAAGTGTAAAACAATAGCAGAAGTATTACTTCTTATAGATAGGTATTTAGATGATGCAGATATTTTAGATGAAGAATATGATGAAATAGATTTTGTTGCAAATAATTTAAATGAAAGATTATATTATATGGGAAATAAATAATATAAAAAAGAATAAAAAGAGATTGTTAATTAGTTTTTAGTTTTATTTGTTGTATGGTGTAGTGTGCTTGTATGTATCATTATTGGCGATAATAATAACAAAGAAGAGAAAGATGCACTTGGTATAGAAAATATTACTACACTTGATAATATTAATATAAAAATTGGTAATGATTTTGATATTAGAGATGAAGGAGAAAAACTAATAGTTTAGGATTTTGATAATGATAAGATCAATGATTATGTTGTAATTGAATAATTAAAGTAAGTTTTATATTAATGGTGGGAATTAATAAAAAATATGTAAACTTAAAAGAAAAGTTCAAAAGGACTTTTCTTTTAAATTTATTTATGGTATTATATTTTTATAGCATAGAGATATTATTTTATGTGACAATAACTATTGTTTTTTAGAAAGAAGGAGTGAAAAAGATGGATAAGAATAAAAAGAATGCAATAGTATTAAGTATAGTAGCAGTAGTTACATTAATTGCTTTAGTAGTTGGAGCAACATATGCATATTTTCAAAATCAATATGGCTCTGCATCTAATGCAGATGTTAATGTTACAACATTTACAACAGATATGTTAACTTTTGAAACAGGTAATGCTATAAGCTTATATGCAGATCAAACAACATTTGGTCAAGAAAAGGGAAGCTTATCTGGAGAAACATTTGCAAAAGCAACATTAGTTGCAAATAATAAAACAAATGAAGCAACGGATAACTATTATGTATATTTTAATATAGAAAATAATACATTCAAATATACATTAGGTGAAGATAAACCAGAACTTATATTAACAGTTACAGGACCAGATGGAAATGAAGTAACAGAATTACCAGGACTAACTCATAAAGTAGTTCAAGATAGAGAAAACAAAAGTATATCAGGTTTTGATGTTACAACAACAAATGGTTTAATAACAATAGCAAATAAGAAAACAATAACAGCAACACCAAGTAAAGAAGAACAATATACACTAAAGCTTACATTTGTAAACTATGAAGGAGATCAAACAGCAAATGCATCAAGTGGATTAAGTGCAAAGGTTATGATACAAAAAGAATCAATGGTTAATTCTTTAGCATCATATATTACAAATCTTTACACAGGAACCCAAGGAGAAAATGGTATTTATTATCATGATGCAAACTTAACAAATGGAGCAGGTGATAACTCATATAGATATGCAGGGGCAGATTATGTTTTAACTGATAAGGCTAAAAATGCAGGTTATGCAAGCATTTTATCAGGGATTCGAGATAATTATCAAACTAATTTAATTGGTATTTATAAAGATGATGAAGAATATGATTACATTTCATATGATACATCTGCTAGTACAAATGGATATAAAGTTAAATATAACGATAATGCAGATTATATGACTTATTATAATGCTTTTAAAAAAGCATATAATGATGGTTATATAGAGTATAATGTAAAAAACTACGTATGTTATGGAACAGATGCAGTTCCATGTCCAACAAATAATTTATATCGAATAATAGGTGTGTTTGAAGATAATTATCATGGAGTAACTGGTGAAAAATTAGTTAAATTGATTAAATTTGAATTTGCCTCATCTACAGAATTGGGAACAGAAGCTGCGGTAACTACTGGTCCTGGATCATATGATAGTTCATTAATGGATACTTATAAAGGGACTTTGACAACAACTGATCCATTTTATTGGAGTAAAAATTATAATATTTGGAACGATTCAATTTTAAATACTACGGCTCTTAATGTAAATTTTATTAATTATTTAAATAATATTAATTCTAAATGGGTAGATAGTATAGAAACTGTAAAATGGCAGATTGCTGGCAATGAATATATTGCAAATTCCGTACCTAAAAAAGCTTATGAAGATGAAGTAGTTAGTCCGAATATAGATGATTTAAAATCTTTTGATGAATCATATGAAAGTCCAATTAGTGCTAGAGTTGGACTTATGTATGCAAGTGATTATGGTTTTTCGGTTGCACCGAGTGAATGGATTTATACAATAGAAAATAATGATTCATCTATTCGCGAAAATTGGTTATTTATGGGAAACTATGAATGGACAATTACTCGATATGTATCTTATACAGGATCTGATTCTTATTTTATAAACGAGCAAGGCAAACTTGATACTTCAAATTCTTATTCAAGTGGTATGGTAAATGTAAGACCTGCATTCTTTCTTAAATCATCTGTTGCTTATGAATCAGGAACTGGAACAATGGAAGATCCAATTAGAGTTGAATAAGCCTTAACAAAATGTAAAAAATTTGATATAATATATAGTGTTTGGAAGTGATAAAATGAATAAAAAAAACATTATAATTTGTGCAGTTATTGGGATTTTACTTTTAGTTATCGGTGTATTAGTTGGGATTATTTATTCTAATAAAGAAGAAATTTTTAAGCATGAGAAAACTGAACAACCAAGTGAAAAAATTAATGTAGATAATAATAGTGATGAAAAAAACATAGTGGAAGAGAAGAAAGATAATAGTAAAAATGATGATAAGCCACTAGAAAAAGAAGAAGTAAAAAATACGAATGAAAATAAGAGTGAAAATA
>OJAW01001160.1_pt1 | contig 16032 bp, 12 predicted proteins | sample 1589151 | NCBI WGS metagenome assembly OJAW01 (sample SAMN03283290) | human gut metagenome | biome: human-associated habitat; material: feces | host: Homo sapiens | place: Peru | collected 2012 | reverse complement strand
GAGTTTGTAGTACCAAGGTCTATTCCTATAATTTTACTCATAATTAATCATTCCTCTCTTTTCTATATATTATTTTTAAATTTTTTATCGCGTCTTTCTTTAAAAAGTCGCTTTCATCACTCTTGAAATCTTTTAATGGAAAACATTCTTCAATAAGTTTAAGTATTTCATCCATAGTATATCCGTTACTTTTAAGTTCTCTCATTTCAAGAAGTAATCCTATACTCATGTCTCTTACTTCTTCTTTATTTAAGTAGTATAACTCTTCTATACTCATTGTATAAGGACCAATCATACCACCAAACAATAAAAACTTATAAATATTATCCATAAACTACCTCTTAAGTGTTTTTAATGTACTTTGTATTAAGTTAGTTCTAGTTAATTCATCTAAGCAATTAAAATGTTTACTCTTATTATAACTAGTTACTTCTTCTATTATTTCTTCATATGTTTTACCATCATTTTCTAAGCTTACAACATACAACATTAAATCTAACTTTGCATTACTATATAACTTATCAAAATCAACTACTTCTTTTTTAGCTTCTTCAATTAAATAAGAATTTTTAACAAACTCAGGAAACAACAGAGTTCTCATAACATCTTTTTTGCTCATTACTTATTTACCTTTACCATTGCTGGCCTTACAAGCTTATCCTTATAAGTATATCCTTTCTTTAATACTTCTAAAACTACATTTTCAGGCTTAGTTTCATCATGTTCAGTTAGTACTGCTTCAGAAATACTAGGGTCAAACTCTTTACCTTCAACATCAATTGGTTTTACTTCCATTTCATCTAGTAAACCAATAAGTCTTGTATAAATCATTTTAAAACCTTTTAAGAAATTACTTACTTCATCAGATAAATCATTATCATCCATCATTATTGCTCGTTCAAAGTCATCAGTTACATCTAAGATCTTTTTGATTAGCTTTTCTCCATCATATTTTAAAAGACTAGCTTTTTCTTTATCAGTTCTTGCCATATAATTAATGAATTCTGCTTGAGTTCTTTTATTTTTATCTTCTAATAAACTAACCTTTTCTTTAAGCTCATTTATTTCATTATACAGTTTTTCACTTTTATTTTCTTTTTTAGGTTTATTCTTCTTATTTTCGTCACTCACCACTATCACCTTTCTTTTCTATCTCACTTTTAATATATTCAAGTAAGTTCAAAACTCTTTCATAGTCCATTCTCTTAGGCCCAATTATTGCAAGAGTTCCTTCTTTACCAAGTGCTTTATATTTAGTTTTAATAACAGTTACATTATCATCAAGTGAAGTCTCTTTTCCAATATATACCTTAACCTCATCTGTACTCTCTTCAATTTTACTAACTAAATCTTTGTTTTCAAATTTACTTATAATATTTTTAATATCATCAACTGTACTGAATTCCGGTTGTTTTAATATATTGCTTTTTCCTTCCCAATGAACATCTTTTTCACTTTGAAAGTTACTTAATGCCTCATAGAAAGCATTATAGAGAACCTCATAGTTTTTAACATAATTACCTATTATTGGTTTAATCTCAAACTCTAGTTTAGCACTAACATCATTTATTGGAGTCCCTTTAAGCATCTTATTAAGAAGTTCACTAGTTTTACTAACTTCTCTAGCCTCGACAGACTTTTCTAAATTAATAGTCTTGTTTTCAACATGACCCTTATCAGTTACTACTATAGCCACAAGTTTGTTTTCATTAATTGGTATTACTTCTACTTTCTCAAGATTATTTTCTTTAGAAGCACTACCTAAAACTACTGAAGTATAATTAGTAATATCACTAATTATCTCTAAGCTCTTAGTAATTGCATCATTTAAATCTAATTCCCTATTAGAAAATATAGTTTGAAGTTTTAACATATCACTTCCACTTATTTTCTTAGGTTCCATTAAATGATCTACATAATACCTATATCCCTTTTCACTAGGAATACGTCCAGAAGAAATATGTTGCTTTTCTAAGTATCCCATGTTTTCTAAAAGAAGCATATCGTTTCTTAAAGTTGCACTAGAACACTTAAACTTCTTAGTAAGTGCTTTACTTCCAATAGGATGAGCAGTTTTAATATATTCATTACATATTGTTTTTAATAATTCACTAAGACGTTCACTTAACATATTTACCTCCTTAGCACTCTTTTCTTACAAGTGCTAACACTATTATACTATGCAGAATTAGCAAAGTCAATACCAAAGTGCTAATTATTTTATGAAATTTACGTGAAATTTTGCCAAAGAAAAAAGATACTTTTTCAAGTATCTTAGCAACCACCTGGACTCATATATATTACATATGGATTTTCTGGACTTCCATCTCCACTTGAATATTTAATACAAGACTTCAAACTAGTGACCGGTCTTACCAAAAATGATGCGTTACTACTAGCCATATTCTCTCCAGTAATACCATCACTGTTAACTAGATACATTAATTTAGCATCGTTTTGAAAGAAATCAGGTGTTATTGTCCACATACTTTTTGTAATGACATTATTACCTAGAGAGTTTTTATAAAACCAAGAATACGATTTATTTGTACTTTCTATATCGTTTTTACCTATGTATTCCAATTCATCTCCAGTTATTAACCCTACTGGGTAAGTAAGTTTAGCTTCTGTATTATTTACACTGAACGCATCACTAATATTTGTACAGTTGTATGTTGGGGATGTGTTTTTTCTTTCAGTAAATTTAAATACATATCCACCTTCTGTAATTGGTTCTCTATCATTACAATATACTGCATCGTTACTTAAATATTTTGTATAACTACTTAATTCATAACTATACCAGTCATCTAAATAAAGTTTTATATCGCTATCTACTGTATTTTCACGTGATCCATCAAGTGTAGTATTATCTTGACCGTTTTTAAATCCGAAAACATATTTTTCAGTCGTATTCGTATTTGACACAAAAACGCTTTCCCCAATATGGACTTCTGTACTCTCTGGACTGTCTCCATGATATAGTAGTCTTATACTAGAGTCATGATTTGTTCTTATTATTCTCCAATAAAATTCTTTTGATTCTTGTTCATGATACTCAGTATTTAAATATGTATATGTTCCTATTGCATCTGCTCCTTCTGAATCCGGAATTTGTTGTTTTAAAGTGTTTGCAAGTGTTGTACACGATTCCTCGGTATCAACTATTGCTGATGCTTCTTGTACTACAACGTTATCTTGTAACATTTGTACTTTACATACTCTTCCTGATAAGCATTGTTCTTTTGTTACTACTGGTCTAAGAGAATTTTGTATATCTGTCGGGTCAGATATATATACTAATTGTTCTTCCCCTACTCCACATGCACCTACTGAATATCCTCCAAACTTTACCCAGTTATTCTCTGCATCTCCTGCAAAATAGTATACATCTTTTGCAGTGTCGCTTCCTATTTGCTCTGTTGCTTTATATAATGTATTTACATTTCTTTCTGTAAATGCAACACTAAAGTTTGTTCTTGTTTTTATTGTTGGATTATCAAATAATAACTTATCATATAATGTTGTTGATTTATCTATGAATATTGTTCCTGTTAATGTTTTATTCATATCTACACTTTGATCAAAGTTTTCATCATTTTCATATACAAATTCTACTGTATAGTTATGTGTTTTACCTACTTCTATACTTACTTCTTCACTTAGTAACATATCTGTTTCTTCACTACTTTTTGGTACACTTTTATATTCACTCATATTGTATCCACCATCTGTACTAGTTATCTTATATTTTAGATAATCTTCTGTAATGAATATATTTACTAAGTTTTGTATTATTATATTATATTTATAAGTTTCATTACTTTTATTAGTTACACTGAATGTTTTAGATGTACTCCATCCTGGTGTTATATTAATGCCTGTTATACTACCATCTGTTCCATCAGTGAATATTATTTGTAAGTTAGCATTTCTTACTGATATACTTTTTCCCTCACCTATTATTCTTGCAGTGAAGTATGCAAGTGTTACACTTAGTACTATTACTAGTAAACTAGCTACTGTTATTAATAATTTCTTATTCTCTTTCATGATTACCTCCTTAACACTTGCTTCCATCATAATCTATTTCATATGGATTAGTTGGACTTCCATCTCCACTTTTTACTATTGCACATTTATCTATTGAGATTACTGGTCTTATGCCAACTGAAACTATTGCTGTTACTCCATAAAAGGTTCCATCACTTTGTACCATACTAACTGATGCATTTACTTTTTGGTTCCATCCTTCCGGAGTCATTGTCCACCATCCATTAGTGCCTGTAGAGTATTCATTTTCACTATTAATTACATACCAAGTTTTGGCAGAATTAGTTGTACCATATATGCCTCCTGCAAATTGTAATTCATCTGCTGTCATTAATGCTATTGGATAAGTTAGTTTTCCGTTTCCTGTACTAGAATCAACTGTGAATTTATCACTAATATTCGTACAATTATATGTTGGAGTTTTATTTGTATTTAATCTTGTATATGCTGCATAGTAAAATTCATTTGCACAATTTGCACAGTATTCTCCACTTCCAATTTCTCTATCATTACAGTATATTGCAGTTGTACTTAAGTATTTTGTATAATTATTTAAATTAGTCCCGTACCATGTATCAATCGCTAATTTTATTGTAGTACTATTAGTATTTAATCTATTGTTTTCTAAAGAGTCATCTGTTCCATACATATAACTTGCATTCATTGCACTATAACCATTTCCAGTTGAATATTCAGAATTTCCTATGTATGCTTCAGTCGAATTAGTACTTGTTCCGTGATACAAAAGTCTTATACTTTCGTCACTATTAGTTCTTATTATTCTCCAATATAAGTCATTATTGCTTGAATCTTTTCCAAACTTTACCCAATTATTTTGTACTTGACCTGCAAAATAGTATACTGTTTTATTTTCTTCTTCAGCCTTATATAATGTTTTTGTATTAATATCAGTTAACTCTGTGGAAAAATCACTACGTGTAAGTCTAGTTGGATTATCCAATAATAATTTTTCAATAAATGTTGGAGTTGTACCTTCAGTAATAAACAACTTACCAGAGAACTCTTTATCCATGTCTGCACTTTGATCTACAGTAGATGAGTTTTCATAAAAGAATTCTATCGTATAATTTTGTGTTACATTTACTGGTATACTTACTTTGTAAGCTAGTGTTGTATCTGTTGGTTCACTACTTTTTGGTACACTTTCATAATCAGTCATGTTGTATCCATCATTATCACTTGTTATCTTATATTTTAAGAAACCATCTGTAACAAATGTATTTAGTAAGTCTTCAATAACTATATTATATTCATAAGTAGCATTACTTTTATTTGTTACACTAAATGTTTTAGATGTAGTCCATCCAGGTAAAGTATTTTCATTTGTTATACTTCCATCAGTACCATCTGTAAAAATAATTTTTAAGTCAGCACTTGATACTGTTACATCTTTTCCCTTTCCTATTATTTGTGCTGTAAAATATGCTAGTGTTACACTAAGTATTACTACTAATAAACTAGCAACTACTAAAATAGTTTGTTTCTTTTGCATAAACTTTTCCTCCTTTTAATTACACAACAAAAAATGGATAGACTTAACCTATCCATTTTATTTCATGCAAAAAACTATTTAACTTTAAGTTAGTTAGAAGATAGTAACCCCCCCCCGTTTAGTACTTTATTTTGTACTATAGGTGAAGATGTATAACTTAATTTATTTACATATTTATTAGTCATATTTTGTGTCCTCCTTCTACCTTAACTAGTTTAATTTTATCAAAAAAGAATACTCTTTTCAAGTACCCTTTTTAATTTTCTTCAGTTTCTTCTTCATTATTTTGTGTATTTTCTTTTAAAGTAGTAGTCTTTTTAAAGTAATCTGTTTTTAAAGTTATATCATTCTTTTTAATAATTTCTCCTATGTAATAATTCATATTCTCTAAAGCATCACTACTTATCCACTTATTATTAGTAACAACTCCACCTTCAACATAAACATTACCATCATACCAACTATAATCACTAAAGAATACATAGCCATTATAATTTTTTGCTAGTGCATTTTTTCCTAAATAGTTTACTGGATTATAATCTATTCCATATAAGTTAAGTACTGTAGGTAGTATATTTAACTGACTTGTTACATCTTTTACTGTCTTTTTTGTTTTTCCATCATATATAAAGAATGGTGTATGATTTATTAAGTTATTTTTTGTATCTTTATATTTATCTAATATAGTTTGATCACTTAATGTGTATAAATAATGATCCGTATAAACTACTATTACTGTATTTTCAAGCAAGGATTTTTCTTCTAATTTATTAAGTAATAATTCTACCATGTAATCAGTTTCTTTTGCTTGTCTTTTTGCACATTCTTCTTCAGTCAATACTGGAAGAGTATAATCTTTTGGAAGTTTTTCTTCACCAAGTTCTTCCAAGGCATCCATAGTAATTAAGGTTTTACATACACCTTTTTCAGTACTAAAAGGTAAATGACTACTATAAGTTATAATGTAATCTACAAATTTATCATTTTCAAACATTTTATTACTGAAGTCTTCATTAAGTATTAGTTCTCTATCTAATTCATACTCTTTATTTTTATAGTCATATAAGTCTATTAAACCATAGTAGTTATCATAACCCCAGTTTTTGTAATTTGCTCCCCTACTATAGAATTCACTTGTATTCATGTGAAAAGCGTTTACTGCATATCCCTCATTTTTAAATAATCTAGCTAAAGTATATGGAAAGGTGCTTTTACTAAAAGAGTATGCATTTTGAGTAAAACTTAGTGGTGTTATGAAACCTGTATTTACTGCAAATTCACTATTGAATGTACTTCCTCCTCCATTATAGTATGAATAATGATTAGTAAAATTAATACCATTCATCATCATATTATAAAGTGTTGGAGTGGTTTCTTTAGTGAGCATCCAAGTGTCTACCCCTTCTAATTGTAAAAGTATTAAATTCTTTCCTTTAAATAAACCTGTATATTTATCGTTATCTTTTTCTTCTTCCATATTATACATATCATTTAAAAATTTTAATTCTTCTTCACTATTTGTTTTTTTAGGTTTTAAGAAAGTTATATAGAAGTTTCTAATATTGTATTCGTAAAAACCACTTATTCTCATGCTTTTATTATTATCATTAAAATTAATATATATATTTCTAGGATTACGCCATGTTGACCAAGTTAATTCTACATCTTTTTTACCTAAAAGTAATGGAGTTAATAGATGCATTATAGTAAATACAAGTATTACTATGATTAATCTTTTATAATTATTTTTATTTTGTTTTGGGAAAAACCTAAGTACATAGATAAATGTACCTATTACAATTACGCTTAATACATATACCCATATGTTACAGTTAATTATTGCATCCATAAAGTAACTAGAGCCTTCACTTGCAAGTAAGATAAGTGAAAAATCAAAGAATGTATCTGTCATACTATAATATACATTATTAACTATAAACAAGGCAAAACTAAGTATAAAAAATATTATGTATATTGTTTTACCTATTTTCTTTTTAAAAGATAATGATACACCTAAAAATAGTGCTATCCATATTAAAGTAAATAAATTGGGTACTAACCTATATATACCAAAAAAATTAATTTTATGTCCTAAACCTCTTGTAAATAAATCCATTAATAAAAATGGAATTGCTATAAATAATATATTTTTATTTTTAATAATAAATTCTTTTATTTTTTTTACTTCTTTTTTCATACTAATCACTTTTATAATTATACTATATTTTATTAACTTTGTAAAACCTAAAATCTAGTATATAACATAAATTCTTTCATAAAATTTTATAGGTGGGTATTTATGAGAGATAAGATTCTTTATTATACTACAATTATTTTATCAGTATTTGGTTTAGTTATGATATATTCTAGTAGTTATGTATGGGCTAATTACAAATTTAATAATGCTTTTAAGTATGTTATTAATCAGGGTATATTTCTTATATTAGGAATTATTTTAATGACTATTCTTAGTAAAATAGATTCTTGTTTTTATAAAAAATACTCTAATTATTTGTTATTATTTACATTTATTTTATTAGTATTAGTGTTAATTCCTGGAATTGGGGTTGTTAGAAATGGTAGTAGAAGTTGGTTTGGTATTGCTTCTTTTGGTTTTCAACCTAGTGAGATTAGTAAACTTAGTTTAGTTATTTTTGTGTCTAAGTATTTAGAAAGAAATGATGCTCTTAAAAGAGTTACTTCTAAATTTGTTTTCCCTATATTAGGGCTTATTTTATTATTTTTTCTTTTGATTTTACTTGAACCTGACTTTGGAACTGGTATGATTATTGTGTTTTCGTTAATAGTACTTATTTTTATTACGGGTACTAATTTAAGTATTTTTGTTAGATTAGGAATACTTGGTATTGTAGGTATTATTGGTTTAATAATAGTTGCTCCTTATAGGTTAAAGAGAATTATTTCGTTTGTTAATCCGTGGAGTGACCCTTTAGGAAGTGGATTTCAAATTATACAGAGCTTGTATGCAATTGGACCAGGTGGGTTACTTGGACAAGGATTCTTAAATTCTAGGCAGAAACACTTTTATTTACCTGAACCTCAGACTGATTTTATTTTTTCTATTATTAGTGAGGAGTTTGGTTTTCTCGGTGTATTAATTGTTAGTGTGCTATTTATTGTTATATTTTATAGATGTATTAAAACTGCTTTAGAGACTGAGAATTTATTTGATAAGTATTTAGTTTTCGGTTTATCTTTTATGCTTATTTTTCAAACTCTTTTAAACTTATCAGTTGTTGTTGGACTCGTTCCTGTTACTGGGGTTACTCTTCCATTTATTAGTTATGGAGGAAGTAGTTTGCTTACTAGTTTTATGATGATAGGAATTATATTGGGTATAAGTAATAAAAATAAGTAAATTTGTAGTTTATATTGGTACATTTTGTGAAAGTGGGTGCAAAAAGGTGCGAGTCGGAGTAAAAAGTGGGTGCAAAAAGGTGCAAGTTAGAACAAAAAGTGGGTGCAAAAAGGTGCAAAGTTAATGAAAATACGTGTATTTTTGCTTAAAATATGGTATAATTAAGGTGAGTATTGGAGGAATTTACCATGAAAAGAAAAATATATAATGATTTATTAGAATGGAAAAACGAAACTGTCTTTAAACCCTTAATGATTTTAGGAGTTAGACAATGTGGAAAATCATATATAATTGATAAATTTTGTAAGAATGAATATAAGTATTACAAGAAAATAAACTTGTTAGATGATAAGGCGGTTGTTGATTTATATAAATCAAATAAATCTTCTTTAGATAAATTTAGAGATTTAAAATTAATTATTGACTTTGATTATGATAAAGAGGATTCTATTTTATTTATTGATGAGATACAAGAATCTGAAGAATTAATTTCTGATTTAAAATATATTAATGAAAATCATAGCAATGTTAGAATTATATGTGCTGGATCTCTTTTAGGAGTAAAACTTGCTAAGCTAACTAGTCCTTTTCCTGTCGGAAAAGTTAAAAGACTTTATATGTATCCAATGGATTTTGAAGAGTTTTTAATAGCCTTTAATCAAGAAGCGTTACTTGACAAAATAAATGAATGTTTTGATAAAAATGAGTCGATGGGAGTTGTTCATGATGTTGCATTAAGTTACTACAGAGCCTACTTGCTATCTGGGGGTATGCCTGAAAGTGTATCTAAGTTAATTAGTTGTAATAATGACTACTATAACTTTGATTTAAATATACTTAGTAATATTATTGAAGACTATATGAACGATATGAACTATCATGTTAATAATTCTAATGAAACCTTAAAGATTAGAAAGATTTATTACTCATTAATTTCTCAACTACAAAATGTATCTAAAAAGTTTCAATATTCTGTAATCGAAAATAATTCTAAATCAAGAGACTACTCTTCTTCATTAAGTTGGCTAGTGGAAAGCAGCATGGTACAGGTATGTAAATGTATTAAATTACCTGAAAAACCATTACTTGGTTTTGTAGACGAAGATACTTTTAAAGTATATTATTCTGATGTGGGAGTTTTTAATAGATTAGTAAACAATGATGTTAAAACAATACTCTTAGATGAAATGAAGATATATAAGGGAATAATCACTGAAAATTATGTTGCAAATCAATTAAAATCAAATGGTATTGATTTACTTTATTGGAAAGGAAATAGAGACGCTGAAGTAGACTTTCTTATTACTACAGAAAACGATGGAGTTATTCCAATAGAAGTTAAAGCGGATAATAACACTCAGTCAAAGAGTTTAAATGTTTATAATGATTTATATTCTCCAAATTATATGATAAGAATTAGTACTAAAGATTTTGGTTATAACCCTGATAGTAAAATCAAATCAATTCCTTTATATGCTACTTATCTTATAAAGAAGTTATCATGTAATAGTAAATAGATTAGGAAGTAATTATGAAAAAGAAATAGAAGCTAATACTAAAAGATATACTAGAAAAGAAATATTAAAAAGTATAGATAAGATTATTCACTCTCTATAGTTTTTTAAAATTATTATAGTTAGCACTCTATATTGACGAGTGCTAATTTTTGTGGTATAATATATAACGTAAAAAGGAGGAATGAAATATGTTTGATATGAATAATAATGAAGAAGAAAACGTTCTAGAAAAATATGGACGTAATATAAATGAAGATGTGAAATCTCGTAAGATAGACCCTATTATTGGGCGTGATGAAGAGATACGTAGCATCACTAGAATTTTATCTAGAAAAACAAAAAACAATCCTGTTCTAATTGGTGAACCAGGTGTTGGTAAAACTGCTATAGTTGAGGGACTTGCACAAAGGATTGTCAAAGGTGACGTTCCAGAAAGTTTGAAAAATAAAACTGTTTGGGAGTTAAATATGGCAAGCTTGATTGCAGGTGCTAAATACCGTGGTGAGTTTGAAGAAAGGCTTAAGAAAGTACTTGATGAAGTCAAAAAAAGTGAAGGAAACATCATAATGTTTATTGATGAAATTCACACCATAGTTGGTACAGGTGCAGTAGAAGGCGCTATGGACACAGGTAACATTTTAAAACCAATGTTAGCACGTGGTGAAATTCATGTAATTGGTGCTACTACATTAAATGAGTATAGAATGTACATTGAAAAAGATGGAGCCCTTGAAAGAAGGTTTCAAAAAGTTATAGTAAGTGAACCAACTGTAGAAGATACTATTACTATCTTGCGTGGTTTAAAAGAAAGATTTGAGATATTCCATGGTGTTACTATTCAAGATAAAGCTCTTGTAAGTGCAGCAACTCTATCTAATAGATATATAACTGATAGATTTTTACCTGATAAAGCAATAGATTTAGTAGATGAAGCCTGTGCAACAATAAGAGTGCAAATGGATAGTGTTCCTACTTCACTTGATGAAGTTACAAGAAAAATATTAACCCTTCAAGTTGAAAAAGAGGCTTTAAAGAAAGAAAAAGATGAAGTTTCTGTTAAAAGACTTGAAGCTCTTGATAAAGAACTATACGACTTAAAGAGTAAAGAACAAGAACTAAGTAGTAAGTGGAAAGAAGAAAAAAGTGTTAATGAAGAAATAAAAAGAGTTAAATCTGATATTTCTAAATATACTTTTGAATTTGAGAATGCTAAAAATAATTATGACCTAGAAACTGCTGCTAGAATTAAAAATGAAGTATTACCTAAATTAAATGAAAAACTTTATGAGTTAAGTAAGAAAGGTAAAGAAGGAATTTTATCTGACGTGGTTACTAGTGAAGACATTGCTAATGTAATTAGTAAATGGACTAATATTCCTTTATCAAAGTTAATTTCTAGTGAAAAAGAAAAAGTCTTACACTTATATGATAACTTAAAGAAACGTGTTAAAGGACAAGATGATGCATTAAAGTTAGTAAGCAATGCTATACTTCGTTCAAGAAGTGGTATAAAGGATCCTAATAGACCTATTGGTACATTTATGTTTTTAGGTCCTACTGGTGTAGGTAAAACAGAAGTTGCAAGAAGTCTAGCATATGAGTTATTTGACGATGAAGCACACATGATTAGAATTGATATGAGTGAGTATATGGAAAAGTATTCAGTATCAAGACTTATTGGTGCAGCACCAGGATATATTGGGTATGAAGAAGGTGGACAACTTACTGAAAAAGTAAGAAGAAACCCCTATTCTATTGTTTTGTTTGATGAAATAGAAAAAGCACACCCTGATGTGTTAAATTTACTTTTACAAATATTAGATGAAGGAAGATTAACTGACTCAAATGGTAGATGTGTCAACTTCAAAAACACTATCATAATTATGACATCTAATGTTGGAAGTGAATATATTTTAAATGGAGAAAGTAATAAAGTAACTAGTGAGCTTACTAAATACTTTAGACCAGAATTCTTAAATAGACTTGATGAGATAATCGTATTTAATAAGTTAAGTAAAGATAATTTAAGTGAAATACTTGATAATATAGTTAAACAAATCGAGCGTAGATTAGTTGATATCAATGTAAAAATCGTGCTAACAGAGGGGGCTAGAAAATACTTTATAGATAATGGGTATGATGAAGCATTTGGTGCACGTCCTTTAAAAAGACTTGTTAGTAATAAACTAGAAACACTTCTTGCTAATAAGTTAATTAATAACGAAATAAAAGCTAATAGTATAGTTACTGTTGACTATAAAGATAACAATTTAATAATTAAGTAAAAAGAAAACAGAACATTTTATTCAAATGTTCTATTTTTTTATAACCAAACACCGTAATATATAGCTCCCATTCCTAACATAAAGCCAACTATCCAGAACAGTTTAACTATATCTGTTTCTTCCCATCCTAATTGTTCAAAGTGATGATGAAGAGGTGCCATTAAGAATACTTTTTTACCAAATTTTCTAATTGCTATTATTTGTATAAAACTAGATAATGTTTCTGCAATAAATACTCCACCTATTACTGCAAGTGACAATTCGTGCTTTGTAAGAATAGCTACTGCAGCAAGAGTTGCTCCAAGTCCAAGTGAACCAGTATCTCCCATAAAAACTTTAGCTGGGTGTGTGTTATAAACTAGGAAACCTAATAAACTACCTACTAATATAAAGCAGAATATAGCAATTTCTTGATAACCTTGTATCCAATTACTACCCCATGAAATAATACCAAAAGATAAAAATGCTATCGCGGATAATCCCCCAGCTAAACCATCTTCCCCATCTGTGATATTAACTGCATTAGATGAACCTACCAATAAAAATAATATAAAGAATCCATATGCCCATTTCAAGTCAATATCTAAATTTAGTGAAGTAACTATTAAATGTGTACTTCCTCCATCTTTCATGTAAATATAGAAGAAAACTATTGCAATAATTATTTGAACAATTAATTTTTGTACTACAGTTAATCCATCATTGTGGTGTCTTTTTATCTTTTTTAAGTCATCTGCTAATCCTAGTAAACTATATGAAATAAATACAAATAATATAATTATTAGAGAACTAGTTATTTCTAGTGAACCTCTTATATATAAAAGTAACATTGCTATAATAGTTGGTATTATAAATATTAATCCTCCTATTGTAGGTGTACCTTCTTTTTGTAAGTGTCTTTCAGTTATCATAGTACATACACTTTGTCTAAAGTTTAGTTTTTTTAGTATAGGTAATAAGATTAAACCAGCAAATACTGATAAAAAGAATCCCATCATTAATCCCAAAATAGATTTAGCTAATATAAGCACAAAATCACTCCTCTCACTTTAATTATACATTTATGTAATTAAAATTTCAAATATTTTGGTGTTTCATTAATTAATTTAACATTAACTTTACAAGGGATCCTTCTTTTACTCTTTTACCTGGTTCTGGGTTTGTTATTACTACTGTTTTTCCACTTCCTGTGTATTCTAAATTAAAGCCTGTAAGTAGAGTTTTTGCTTCTTTTAGAGAAAGACCTCTTACGTCTGGAACTGTAACATACTTTGTTTCATACCAAAAGTATTCTCTTGGCATACCATTTGTTGTGCTTTTTAAGTCATATAAACTAATTATTGAATTAAATATGCTTTTTGCTATGGGAGCCGATGTGGAACCACCATATTGAGTTGCACCTTTTGCTCCGTCAATTGCTATATAAACAACGTATTCTGGGTCGTTTGCAGGTATGAAGCCAATAAATGAAAGGATGTAATTACCTATCATGTATTTACCATCACTTCCTACTTTTTGGGCTGTTCCAGTTTTTCCACCTATTCTATAACCTTCTATGTAAGCATTATGTCCACTTCCATTTGCTACTACACTCTCTAAAGCATATTTTACCATATCACTTGTTTCTTTAGTAACTAAGTTTTTACTTTTTAAAGCAGGAGTTGTTTCTTTAAGAATGGTACCTGTTTCATAATCACTTATGCTTTTTACTACAAATGGTGTATACATGTTTCCATTGTTAACAATGGCACTTACTGCGGTAACTTGTTGAATGGCGGTTACACTTACTCCTTGACCAAAACCAGTTGTAGCAAGTTCTAAAGGACCCACTTTATCTAATGAAAAGATTATTCCTTTACTTTCTCCATTTAGATCTATTCCTGTTTTTTTACCAAAACCAAATTTGTCTATATAGTTAAAAAGTGTTTCTTTTCCTAGTTTGTTTGAAAGTACGACAAAGCCTGGGTTACAACTATTTTCTACTACTTCAAGAAACGTTTCAAAGCCATGTCCTCCTGCTTTCCAGCAATGAAGAGTACTACCACCTACTTTTATTCCACCAGTATCATAATATGTATCTTCAAACAAGTTTACTTTTCCTTCATTAAGTGCAGCACTCAATGTAAGAATTTTGAAAGTACTTCCTGGTTCATAACTACTCCAAATTGGTAAGTTTCTATTAATTGTTTCTATACTGTAGGCTTGATAGTTAGTTGGGTCAAAGTTAGGTCTACTACTCATTGCAAGTATTTCACCTGTTTTAGGATTCATTACTATTCCAATAGCACCTTCCATATTGTATTTAGTACTAGCATTATTTAGTTCACTTTCTAAAGCCAGTTGTAAGTCTAAATCAATTGTTAAGTTTATATCCATTCCACTAGTAGGACTTTCATATATTTCAGCCATACTTAGTCTTTTACCTTTACCATCTGAAAAGTATTTAATGCTTCCAGGAGTACCTGTTAGGTATTTGTCGTATAAGAGTTCTAATCCACTTAAACCTTGGTTATCTATTCCAACATATCCAATTACATGAGATAATACTTCTTTATATGGATAACTTCTTTTACTTTCTTTTAGTAAGTAAACTCCATCAATATGTAAATCATTTATTTTACTAGATATTTCATAACTTAAATTTCTTCCTTCAGGATGTACTCTTTCAATAGATGTTTTTTTACTAACATGTTTATACATTTCTTCATAACTAACACCTATTATTTCACTTAGTTTTTTTGAAGTGTATTCTTTATCAACTATTTGATTTGGTACTAAAATCAGACTTGAAGTTGTGATGTTTCCAGCAATTACTTTTCCATTTCTATCCAGTATTCTACCCCTATCGGCTCCGACTGGAAGGTTTCTACTCCATAAACTATTAGCGAGTGTATTTAATTTTCTGTATTCTATAACTTGTATGTAAAAAACTTTAATAATGACTATTAAAAATACCGCTATTACTATTAAAAAAACTAATTTAATTCTACTATTTTGCGTATTTTGAAACATATAATTCACCGCTTAAGTATATGTTGCTTTTATAAATTTATAACTTTAGATAGGATAGTCTCTTTTTGATTCCTTAAAATCTTACGGTTAAAAGTCTTAAAATCTTACGGTTGAAAATCTTAAAATCTTACGGTTAGAATTCTTAAAAGTGTACGGTTATTATTGAAAATATGCTTATTTTATGGTAAAATTAATACAGGAGATGAGATATATGACTTTAACAAAAGAAGGATATAAAGATAGATTAATTGATAAAAAAATAATAACCCCCAT
>OJAW01001159.1_pt1 | contig 16033 bp, 9 predicted proteins | sample 1589151 | NCBI WGS metagenome assembly OJAW01 (sample SAMN03283290) | human gut metagenome | biome: human-associated habitat; material: feces | host: Homo sapiens | place: Peru | collected 2012 | reverse complement strand
AACTCATCCATAATAGTACGGATGACCTTCACGCGGTCGCTCACCTCAACGCCCATAGCCTGCTCGATACACATGCAGAGCGCGTGGCGATTTTGCATGGCGCCGAGATAGTCGAGACGGTCAGTGAGGGCCAGGGTCTGCGGATAAGTCAGGCTTTCGCTGATTTTCTCCACGCCGCGGTGGATATATCCGAGCACGGGGTCGATCTTGCGAATGCGCTCACCGTCGAGGCTCACGCGGAAATGAAGCACACCGTGGGTTGAAGGGTGCTGCGGGCCGATGTTGACCACGTATTCGTCTTCTTCAAAAATTTTGTTCTCTTCCTTCGTCACCGTGCCGTCGGCATTAAGCGTGTAGCTCGTTGTCACGTCGGCAAGCGGCTCGTTGGTCATGCGAAGCGGATTATTCTTTTCCGTCTCGTCGTCCTTACGCATCGGGAAGCCAACCCAGTCTTCGCGCAAAAAGATGCGGCGCATGTCGGGGTGACCAGTAAAGATGATGCCGTAGAAGTCATACACTTCACGTTCGTAGATATTGGCGATATCCCAAAGGTCGCTCACACTGGGCAACATCGGGTTTTCGCGGTCTGCGCAAACGCTCTTAAGGCTGACGCGCTTACCGGTTTCAGTTGATTCCAACTGATAGATGACGCCGAGTCCTTCTTCTTCCCAGTCCAAACCGGTGAGGTTTTCCAAGAAGTCCATGTGCTCTTCAGCACGAAGGCGTTCCATCTCCTTGCGCAAATCGGCAGGGGCAACCACCTTGGCATCGAGCTGGTTCTTGGCGGGAGCGGCAGGTGCTGCCGGAGCGGCAGGACGAGCGGCGGGACGTGGAGCGGCAGCGGCCTTTGGCTGCTGAGCGGCGCTCTGTTGTGCATTATCCTTTATATCTGTCATGCCTGTTCCTCCTGGTTAAAGTTTTCTTCTTCCACCTTCTCCATTTTCTGGCGATAGGGGTCTTTCTGCTTGCGGTTGGTTGTTCCGAAGAAGTTCTCAACCTTCACTTTTCTCTGCAACTGCATCATGCCGTAGAGGAACGATTCAGGGCGCGGGGGGCAACCTGGCACGTAAACGTCAACGGGGATGACATTGTCAACGCCCTTCACCACGTGGTATGACTTGGTGAACGGACCGCCAGAAATGGCGCAACCACCAACGGCAACGACATATTTCGGATCGGCCATCTGGTCGTAAAGACGCTTGAGCACTGGTGCCATTTTGGTGGTGATGGTGCCCGAAACGAGGATGACGTCGGCCTGGCGCGGACTGTTTCGCGTCACTTCAAAGCCAAAGCGAGCGATGTCGTAACGGGCGGCACAAACGGCCATAAACTCGATACCACAGCAACTCGTGGCAAAAGTCAGCGGCCAAAGCGAGTTGGAACGTCCCCAGTCAATGAGTTCGTCAAGACTGCGCACAATGACGTTCGTGCCTTTGGCGTTGAGCTCGGCAACGAGCTTCTCAAAGGTCTCGTTGTCCTTAAATTCCTCGTAAGGAATTGATTTGATTTTGGGTTTCTTCATTACTGCCATTTCAACGCTCCTTTCCTCCAGGCGTAAGCCAAGCCCAGAACTAAGATAAACAGGAAGAAGAGCACGCTAAGCAATCCCGAAGGACCCAGCGTGTGCATCACGACGGCCCAAGGGAAGAGGAACATCGTTTCCACGTCGAACATGAGAAAGAGGATGGCAAAGAGATAGTAGCCAATGCGGAACTGCATCCATGAGCGTCCGCGGGTTGGAATACCACACTCGTAAGCCTCTTCCTTCTGCTCGTTGAAGCTGCGCGGCGAAATCAGTTTGGCCAAAATCGTCACGACGGCCACGAACGAGATACCTGTCAGCAATGCTGTGACAAATAAGGTAAAGTTCATAGCTCTTTTGTGTTATGATTAATGATTAATATGTATTTGCGAAGATGTCTTGACGTGAAACGGGAAGCGGTTCCACAAATTCCTGCCTATCAGAATAATAAACTTCTGTCTATTTCCATCAGCATGCCATAAGCATCCCTCCGGCATTAAACAAAGAGACAGAAGCATGCCTTCTGGCAGCAGGCACTTGCGAACCCTTCAGAACGAACGAAAAAATCCGTAGCGACTGGCAGACAAGGGAAAGAATCTGCCGTTTCTACGGACACAACAAAGCAGCGAAAGATTCATATTGTTCTTCCGCAGCCAATGTAGCAGTAAGTACTGCGCCCTGCAAACCTGCATGCGCACGATGTTGATTTCCCTTTTTCACGTCGTTCGTCTTACGGGGCGCAAAGTTACAAAATTCATCCCTAACTTCACCGCCCCCACATTACATTTTTTTCACACCCACCGCGTTTTAACGAATGGCACACGTGTTCCCCTTGAGCAGTCTTCATTCCTCTCCACCATGCCTACCGCCTGAAAAATGACGGATGAGGTTACTGCCTACGTTTCAAAAAAATATTATTTTTGCAGTGAGCACCAAGTGGTCTGGTTTAACTTTGTACTTGAAGTATTCTGACATATATCATATATATATGACCACCCACTTAACAAACATTCAACACAATGAAAGCATACACTTATATCAAAAAGGGCGTGTTTGCCCTGACCGACAAACCGAAACCGACGATTTTGGAGCCAACCGATGCCATCGTGCGCACCACGCTGAGTAGCATCTGCTCGAGCGACCTCCACATCAAACACGGAAGCGTGCCGAGGGCGGTGCCGGGCATTACGCTCGGCCATGAGATGGTGGGCATCGTTGAGGAAATCGGACCGGAAGTGAAGAACGTGAAGGTGGGCGACCGCGTGACGGTCAATGTGGAGACTTTCTGCGGCGAATGTTTCTTCTGCCAACACGGTTATGTCAATAATTGCACTTCGCCACACGGCGGCTGGGCGCTCGGCTGCCGCATCGACGGCGGACAAACGGAATATGTGCGCGTGCCGCTGGCCACGCAGGGATTAAACCGCATCCCCGACGGTGTTTCCGACGAGCAGGCGCTTTTCGTGGGCGACGTTCTGGCAACGGGTTTCTGGGCGGCACGCATCAGCGACATTTCGGAAGACGACACGGTGCTCATCATCGGAGCGGGCCCAACTGGCATTTGCACATTACTCTGTGCTATGCTGAAGCGCCCGAAGCGCATTATCGTCTGCGAACAGTCGGAAGAGCGCCGCGCCTTTGTGCAGCAACACTATCCCGATGTTCTTCTCACGAAGCCTGAGGAATGCGCCGACTTCGTAGCCCAAAACAGCGACCACGGCGGTGCCGACCGCGTGCTGGAAGTGGCGGGAGGCAACGACACGTTCCGCCTTGCCTGGCTGTGTGCACGTCCTAATGCCATCGTCACGATCGTGGCGCTCTACAACGAGCCCCAAGTGCTGCCCCTGCCCAACATGTACGGCAAAAACCTCACTTTCAAGACTGGCGGCGTCGACGGCTGCGACTGCGAAGAGATTCTGCGTCTCATCGAGGAAGGCAAAATCGACACCACGCCGCTCATCACCCACCGCTTTCCTCTCAGCCAAATCGACGAAGCCTACCGCTTGTTTGAAAACAAGGAAGACGGTGTCATCAAAGTGGCTGTCTATAATTGAGACAAGCAAACACGAAATCCATACGCCCGACGTCCGGTTCGCCCCGATGCCGGGCGTATCGCTTTTTAGAAAGGGCTATACATCTTGAGCTTTTAAAGGAACCACACCTCTCGAAGAACTATTTGGCTCTTCAACACATCAATACTACGTATCGGCAACCATATTTTACATCCTTGCCAAACATACAAAGATATTGCCATATACAAATTGCAACCATTTTCAATTTATTAAATATCCATTTTACAATATTCCAAGCAGAATCCCGTAAATTTGTAAGTGACAGCTAAGCTATTACCTTTTTACAATAACACACTAAACCCAAATCACAAACCACACATGAAATACCTTCTCTCTGTGGCACGCCGGCTGGCGATGCCACTGACGCTTGCCGCATGTGGCATGACTGGCCTCCAGGCGCAGACAGCGAAATTGCCCATTCAATTGGGCGTGGCTTCCTACAACATCCACCACGGTGAGGGCACCGATGGTAAATTCGACTACCATCGCCTGGCTAAACAGCTGGAACGCTGGCAGCCTGATGTCATCGCCTTGCAGGAGGTCGACAGCATGACCACGCGCTCCAGAAAGAGCTATGCACTCGGTGCCTTGGCGGAAATAACGCGATATTACGAGACATTCTGCCCGGCGATGGACTACCAGGGCGGAAAATACGCATCGGACTGCTCTCGCGCCAGAAGCCGCTAAAGGTGACGTCATACGCGCTGCCAGGCAAGGAGGAGCCGCGCCGACTGGTGGTGGCAGAATTTAAGGACTACGCCGTGGCTTGCACACACCTCTCGCTCAACGCTGAAGAACGCATGGCCTCACTGCCCGTCATTCTTGAGGCGGCCCGCAGCACCGACAAACCGTTCATCCTTGCCGGAGACTGGAACGACACGCCCGATTCGCCATTTATCAAAGCTATGGCGAAGGAATTTGACTTCTGCTCAAGCACGCAACAAGCCACCTACCCTTCCGACACGCCGAAAGACTGCATTGACTACATCGCCATCTACAAACGCGGACGGGAAAAGACTGGACCGAAGCAGGTGTGGGAAGGACCATTCATCAACGAGCCAGCCGTCGTCACGAGCCGCACGGTCGGTACTGACAAAGTGGCTTCAGACCACCGCGCCATCTTCGCCCACTTTGCTTTGCCAACGCCCGTCAGCAAACTGATGACGACTCCGCCTTATTTGCAGCTCGCCACGCCGACTTCGGTCAACGTGATGTTCCAAACGAATAGCGTGTGCCATTGCTGGGTGGAATTTGGCACCGACTCTCTCCACACACAGCGTGCCCGCACCATCCTCGACGGCCAGGAGGTGTGCTACGACATCGAAAACAACATTCTCCTGAAGGACCTGAAACCTGGCACGCGCTATTTCTACCGCGTCTGCGCTCAAGAACTGCTGCTGAAACGTGCCTATGAAAACCATTTCGGAGGCGACACGCTGCGCACAAAATTCTATTCGTTTACCACGCCAGGCATCGAAAACGACGACCAGTTCGTCTGCGCCATTTTCAACGACCTCCACGAAAGCAAGGAGACATACGACGCGCTCCGGCAACTCATGGAGCAGGAAGGCATCAACCCCGACTTTGTCATCTTCAACGGCGACTGCCTGCCAGAACCCACCAACCGCGAACACGCCCTACGCATGATTCACGCCCTGGCCGACCCCATCAATGGTGCAGAACGCCCCATCATCTTCCTGCGCGGCAACCATGAAATCCGCAACTACTATTCGGCTGGAATGCACCACCAAATCGGCTATTACAACGACAAGACCTACGCCGCCTTCACGCGCGGAAACACGCGCTTCGTGTTGCTCGACTGCGGAGAGGATAAGCCCGACAACACTGGCGTATATGCTGGCCTCAACGACTTCACCCAACTGCGTCTCGACCAGGCTACATTTCTCAAGAAGGAACTCAAGAGCAAAGATTTCAAACAGGCCAAACACCACGTGCTCATCAGCCACATCCCCGTCTTCGGAAACCTTGACAATTACCGCCCATGCCTTGACCTCTGGGGCCCACTGCTCAAAAAAGCGCCCTTCGACGTAGCCATCGGCGCACACACGCACAGCGCCGCCTTTTATCCCGAAGGCACCGACGGCTGCCAATTCCCCGTTTACGTCGGCGGCGGTCCGTCAGTGAAGAAAGGCACCGTCAGCATCCTCACGCTCAAAAACGGCAAGCTCTCCATGCGCGTCCTCTCAAACAATCCCAAATCGCGCTGGACGCTCGACATGAAGTAGGGCTTCGTCGAAGCAAGTAACAGCAAAAAAACATCCGCGCACAAAAAAAGCGGATGAGTTGCACGCTGAAATAAAAAAAATGGCGTAACTTTGCCTACGTATTATAATTGTGTGGAGCCAGCCCTGCACACAATATATATATAGGAATACACATCAAGAGCGAGATAACATATTCATTATAATATTATAACGACATGGAATATTCACACGAAGTTCAAAACATGTGTTGCGTGGCCAAAGGCCCCAACCATGGCCCAGCTCCCATTCCCGAAGAAGGCAAGTGGGTACAAGCAAAGGAAATCAAGGACATCTCTGGTTTGACTCACGGTGTGGGTTGGTGTGCTCCCCAGCAGGGTGCTTGCAAACTGACGCTCAACGTCAAGGAAGGTGTCATCGAAGAATGCTTGGTTGAAACAATCGGTTGCTCAGGTATGACTCACTCAGCCGCTATGGCCAGCGAAATCCTCCCGGGCAAGACTATCCTCGAGGCGCTCAACACAGACCTCGTTTGCGATGCCATCAACACCGCTATGCGTGAACTCTTCCTTCAGATCGTTTACGGACGTACGCAGAGCGCTTTCTCTGAAGGCGGCCTCGTTGTTGGTGCCGGTCTTGAAGACCTCGGCAAGGGCCTCATCAGCCAGATGGGTACGCTCTACGGCACGAAGCTGAAAGGCACCCGCTACCTCCAGCTCACCGAAGGCTACATCACCAAGATGTACCTCGACAAAGACGACCAGGTTATCGGCTACGAATTTGTTCACATGGGCAAGTTCATGGACGCTATCAAGAAGGGCGTTGATGCCAACGAAGCTCTCAAGAGCGTAACTGGTCACTACGGCCGCACCACTGCTGAGCAGGGCGCAGTTAAATCTATTGACCCACGTAAAGATTAAGGAGGACACGAAAATGATTAGAGAAGTAAAGTTTGAAAGCCAGGACCGTCGCATGAAGCAGATTCTCGCTGCTCTCAACAAACACGGCATCAAAGATATCGAAGAGGCTAACCAGATTTGCGAATCTTACGGCATCGATCCTTACATGGAATGCGAAAGCACCCAGATGATTTGCTTCGAAAACGCAAAATGGGCTTACGTTGTAGGCACAGCCATCGCATTGAAGGAAAAGGCAAAAGACGCTGTTGAAGCTGCCGAATACATCGGCGAAGGCTTGCAGGCATTCTGCATCCCCGGCTCTGTAGCCGATGACCGTAAGGTTGGTATTGGCCACGGACGCCTCGCTGCCCGCCTCCTCTCTCCTGAGACTAAGTGCTTCGCTTTCCTCGCAGGCCACGAGAGCTTCGCTGCCGCTGAAGGCGCCATCAAAATCGCCCAGATGGCCAACCAGAGCCGTCCGGCCGACAAACCGCTCCGCTGCATCCTCAATGGTCTCGGCAAAGACGCTGCCATGATTATCAGCCGCATCAATGGTTTCACTTACGTTCAGACCAAGTTCGACTACTTCACTGGCGAACTCAAGGTGGTTAAGGAAACTGCTTACAGCGATGGTCCTCGCGCCAAGGTCAACTGCTATGGTGCCGACGACGTTCGCGAAGGTGTTGCCATCATGTGGAAGGAAGATGTTGACGTTTCCATCACGGGTAACTCAACCAACCCGACCCGCTTCCAGCACCCAGTTGCTGGTACTTACAAGAAGGAACGCGTACTCGCTGGCAAGCCATACTTCAGCGTAGCTTCTGGTGGTGGTACGGGCCGTACTTTGCACCCAGACAACATGGCCGCAGGTCCTGCTTCTTACGGTATGACCGACACGATGGGCCGTATGCACTCTGACGCTCAGTTCGCAGGTTCTTCTTCAGTGCCTGCCCACGTTGAGATGATGGGCTTCCTCGGCATCGGTAACAACCCGATGGTTGGTTGCTCTGTTGCTTGCGCTGTTAAGGCCGACCTCGCTCTCAACAAGAAGTAATCGCTTGAAACAATAGCTTTTACATAATAAAAAATCCTCCATAATCCTTGTGAGAATTATGGGGGATTTTTTATATCAATGGATAGGGCACCCCTTTCAGCGAGAGCGATGCCATACCCGTTATACGATTTGGCCAAAAACCGCGCAGATTAGCTTTTGATTTTAAGCAATGTATATATGGATAAAGGACAGTTTTTATTATATCAAACTCCTGACGGCAATTCTCAGATTGAGGTGAAGTTACAAAACGATACTGTCTGGCTCTCGCTTGACCAGATGGCAGAGTTGTTTCAGCGTAATAAGTCCACTATCTCACGACATATAAAGAATGTGTTGGAGGATGGGGAATTGGAAGAAAAAGAGGTTGTTGCATTTTTTGCAACAACCACTAAGCATAGTGCCATCAAAGGTAAGGTACAAGAGCATCAAGTTACTTTCTACAACCTCGACATGATTATCAGCGTAGGTTATCGTGTTCATTCCTATCGTGGCGTTCAGTTCCGTATATGGGCAACCAAGGTGTTGAAGGAGTATATTGTGAAAGGCTTTGCTATGAACGATGACCTGCTAAAGCGAGCTGGAGGTGGCAATTACTTTGACGAGCTGCTTGCAAGAATACGTGATATCCGCTCCAGTGAAAAAGTGTTCTATCGCAAGGTATTGGAGATTTATGCCCTCAGTATCGACTATGACCCACGAGTGGAAATGACACAAAAGTTCTTCAAGACTGTACAGAACAAAATGCACTATTCTGTTCATGGTCATACTGCGGCGGAAATAATTTACGAAAGAGCCGATGCCGAGAAAGACTTTATGGGACTTACAACATGGTCTGGAGCTATGCCTACAAAACCAGAAGCGGAAATAGCCAAGAACTATCTCACCCACGAAGAGATAAAATCACTGAACCGCATCGTAAGCCTGTATCTCGACTTCGCCGAAATGCAAGCCGAGGAGCACCGACCTATGTATATGAAGGATTGGATAAACATTCTCGATGATTTCCTCCGTATCTCCCGAAAAGACATCCTGACCCATGCAGGCAAAATCTCCGCCAAGCTCGCCAAAGAGAAAGCCGACCAGGAATACGACAGATTCAAGGAGCGCACCAAGAACGCCCTCTCGCCTGTAGAGATTCATTTCTTGGAGAATTTTGAGCGCGAGCAAAAGAGATTATCTGGAGGAAAAGACAATAATAAGTAAAGTCTGCTCTACATATCAACCGCACCTTAATTATATCAGAATACAAGTCCTGATGACCGATTGTGCTTAACTCCCAATCGGTCATCAGGCTGTTTTTTTTATCTCACCACGATTTCATCGGTGAAGAGCCATCCGAATTCGGTGTCGCAGCTGCCCTGCACTCTCACGTAGCGTGCCTTCTGGCTGCCATGCCATGCCTGAGTGCGGTAGCCAACACGACAGGGGTCGCGCTGCGGCTGGTCTTGAGAATACACCTGGGTGAATGTCTTGCCGTCTTCGCTCAGAGACACCCGATATTTGGTAGGATAATAAATCCACGGACCGAGCGACTGCATAAATACCGCCGACACCTCATGCAGCTTCTGTATGCTGCCCATGTCTATCGTCACGTCGAGGCACCATCCCTCGGTGCCTGTGAAGCCTTGCCATTTTTTGTCAGCATAGGTCCATCCGCCACGCACTCCGTCAACAAGCGCCTGTTCGCCACCGGCAGGATATTTGGGATGCAGCGGAGTGTTGTAGGTCACACGGCAGCCACGAGCCTTATGCTTCACGAGAGTGAACGACTCCTTGCGCTCGCCAATCTCATGACGAAGGTCGAAGGCGTGGATTCCCATAGCCCTCACCGTGTCACACTCTGCCAAGGCACGACGGTGGAAGTCGGCATAGTCTTTCTTCTCTGCTCCGTTCCATCCTATCTCGGCTATCGCCATCGCACGTGGCCAGAACATATACTCCATCTGCTCGTCAGACGGTATGTATTCTGCCCACAGGTTAGCCTGCAAGCCCGTGATATGGCGGCGCTCGTCGGCGGTGAGGTCATCGCCCGGCACGTAGTCATACATCTTCTTGAGCGTGAGGTATCCGCCCATCGCCGTAGGCTGGGTGATGGGAGCATCCTGATATCTGTCGATATAGCAGTAGTCGCCCGGCGAGAGCACCACATCGTAGCCGTGCTCGATAGCCTTGCGTGCCAGGTCGGTCTCTCGCCACACCATCACAGTGGTATTGGGGGCGAGACGGGAGGCTATCACCTCGTCCCATCCCACGAGACGTCTGCCGTGGGCGTTGAGGAAATTGCCGAAGTGGGTGATGAGATGTGCCTGCAGTCCTGCCTTGTCGGTATGCAGTTCTTTCATCATGCGTTGGCAGAGCAGACAGTTGTCCCAGGCTTTCATCACTGCCTCGTCGCCTCCCACATGGATATATTCCGAAGGGAATATGTCCATCACCTCAAGGAGCACGTTCTCAAGGAAATCGTATGTTGCCACACTGCCGGGACACAGGTCGGAATCCTTGTATGGCTCATGCGAGCATGACAGTTCGGGATAGGCGGCGAGCACTTCTTCTGAGTGTCCCGGCATCTCTATCTCCGGCACTATCGTTATGCCCCGGTCGGCGGCATAGTTTACTAGCTCACGCAGTTGGTCCTGGGTGTAATACCCGCCGTAGGCTCCCGGTGTGCCCTCCTCCACGTATTTTCCGCCGTTGTCGGTCCACTCCTGCCATGTGGCATAGGGACGCCAAGCGGCGAGGTTGGTGAGCCGGGGGTATCGCTTTATCTCTATTCGCCATCCGGCGGCATCGGTGAGATGCAGATGCAGACGGTTGAACTTATATCGCGCCATGGCGTCGATCTGACGCTTCAGGAAGTCGATGGAACGGAAATGGCGCGACACATCGAGCATCATCGAGCGCCACTTGTATGCCGGTGCGTCAACCACATCGCAGCATGCCACTCCCTTCTTCGTAGTCAACTGTCTCACCGTAGCCCAAGCCAGACGGAGGCCGTCGGCACTGGCGGCTCGGATAAGGATGGTGTCGGGAGAAACATGCAACTGGTAGGCTTCGGCTTCTGCCCCATCTTTCAGCGTCAGTCCGGCTATCGACTTTGGAGACAGTCTGTCGAATATCATCACCTGGCGGGCGCCTCCCTTGCTGACAGACATCCATGGCTCGGAATAGATGTTGCGGGCGATGTCCCCCACCCTGTTCTCCACTCTCACTTGTCTGCCACGGGTCTGGAATGTGCCCTTGCCTGGCGCATACGACTGTGGTTTGGGCAGTATGCCCTGTGCTGACGCCTTGCTCTGCGGCGTGGCCACGGCAAAGGTGAGGACAAGGCTCATGGCGAGTGTCTTCACTCTTTTGCGTATTCTTCTGTCTATATTCATATGATATTATGTTTTCTGTATTCCAACTTAGGTTTCCTGTGTTTTCTATGTCTTTGCAAAGATAATCCAAAAAATGAAAAGACACAAGACTTTCATTTAATCAAGCCCGAATTCAGAATCTGCACGAGATTGATGCAGTTTTTAAAGGAATCTGCACGAGATTAATGCAGAATTTGAAGAAAACTGCACAAATTTTATGCAAAAACGGGTATAAACTTCGTGTAAAAGATATTTATTGAATTAAACCATATGCGAGAAAGGAGTGAAACAGATTATTGAAACAACATCTCATACAAGGAAAAGCGGCATGAAGGAGAAATCAGAAATCTCCCTACATGCCGTTTTATTTTCGAATAAAACAATCTCCTAAACCCCAAGTCTGACATTTACGTCAGACTGGATTTGGAGCTATCTTACTATCACTTTATGAATACGTCCGTTCTTGGTCCTAACAATGTTCATGCCAGGCTGCATACCATCCAGACGGATTCCATCTGAAGAATATACCTCTTTTACTTCCATTCCATCTTCCATCATAACGCCATCAACGCCAGCTGGATCGAATTCATAGACATTTCCGAATTCATTCCATGGTGCGGCTGCAAGATATGCATCCTTGCTGCCTGCTGGCACATAGAGGGTGCCTTTGCCATTAGGATTGAAGGCGTTCCCTGATTCATCCACTGCTAAAGGTGGTACTGGCGACATAGAATAAACTGTTACATCATCGTTGACCGACAACATGAACATCCCAAGCTTTTTAACGTTCTTCGGTATCGTAAACTCCTTTATATTAGTAAGGCAAAAACCATTGGCGTCGATTTCCTCCAATGACTCAGGAAGAGTCACTTTTTCTAAAGAACTGCATTGACAGAATGCTCCCCATTTAACAGACTTGACCCCCTCAGGAATAGTTATTTCTTTTAAAGATGTACAACTCCGAAACAAATTAGACGGTATAGAATCTATAGGGGTAAGGAATTCAACTGTTTCCACACCTGACGACCAAAACACAGCGTTTCCATATTTCTTCGCACGAGGTACAACAACTTTTTTCAGAGCCGTGCAATAACTGAACGCTTCTTTTGACAGACTATCAAGATCAGTTGGCAAGTTTAACTCAGAAATATTACTACACTGCGAAAAAGCGTATTCACCAATTCCCTTAAGTTCAGCTGGCAAGTTTAATTCCTTTATATTAGAGCAACAGTAGAAAGCCATCTCAGGAATGACTTTAATCTTTGACGGGATATTAATTTCCTCAAGACTACTGCAAAAGCTGAAAGCAGAATCACCAATCAATTCAAGGGTTGAAGGCAACTTAAATTTCGTAAGTTTATCACATGACCAGAAAGCACAACTCTGAATAGTTTTCAGCTGACTATTCTCAACATTAGGAGAAAATGAAACTGAAGACAAACTACTATATGAGAAAGCATCATGAGAAATATTCTTGAGACTCTGAGGAAGAACCACTTCTTGAACTTTAGAGTTGCAGAATGCACCTTCGCAGATATTCTCAATACCATCAGGAATTGTTACAGAACCAGAAGCGGCAGGAGCATAAGCAACAACGTTGTTCTTATTGTCCAACAACAATGCCCCCAGGGCTTCAAAGATAGCATTAGTGGCGTCAACAGTAAACTGTGTCAATTTAGAACAATTTTCGAATGCCATCGGTTCGATCATTGTTATACTTTCAGGAATATTGAAAACCGGCCCTATACCAGGAAGGCAAAAATAAAGTTTAGTCTTGTCTTTCGATGCTAAGCCTCCTTCAACAGAAGCATATGTCATATTACCTTCATCAACTATCAGATTAAGGATATTATTAGACTTATAAAAAGCACTATTACTAATATAAGTAACTGTAGAAGGAATTGTCAGTGATTCTAAAAACTGACAATTGGCAAAAGCGTAATCCCCGATATAGACAAGACCGCCGAAAATTGTTATCGTACGAATCTCACTACCAGCAAATGCACCTCTATTAATCCCCTTAATTGATTTCGGCAAAATACAATCACGCAACTTAGTTGTAGCAAAGAAAGAAGAACCTAAATAACCGTTCTTAGTCATATAAAGCTCCTTATATATATTATAACTATTAATAAAATAAGCGCCACCGCCTTCTACGATATTAGCATCAGAGATGTCTAGTCTGACAAGACTGCCATTAATCTGATTACCATCAACATCGACACCTGCCATTTCTCTGATAAACCTAACATCATCACCATTAATATCTCCGGATACAGTAAGGTCAGTGATTTGATTTTTCTCACCTTCTGAGATATACTCAGAGATAGTTCCTGGCATAGCAAGAGACACCGTTTTCTTCAAATCTGCCTTGGCGAACAATGAAATATTCAGCAATGCCAAGGTCATAAAATAGAGTAGTAGTTTTTGTTTCATAATTTCAAATTGTTAGTTAAGATTGATATTCGTTTGCAAATATAAGTCAAAAAAAAAAAAATGCAAGTAAAATAGACAATATTTTTCAAAATCGTTATTATTTACCCATCTGAAGAGCAATCTGGCTTGATTATGAAATTCTAAAAGCATCATATTACAAAGCAAACCAATAATAATTTACAATGTATTTACATCATAATCAGTCTTCCCGAACAGCAATTAGTCACCTCCATTCTGTTACTCTACAAATGCTTACAAACTGAAATTGGGCACGGCACGTGCCAAACTGGGGGCAAATTCACATTGTTATTACTATTGTATCAATTACCAGACGTACCATCTAAAAGAAATGCCTATCACGAAGACATGCGAAAACACGATGAGGGCTGTCCCATATCTACAGGACAGCCCTCATAGCGTTTATTGTTTTCAGAAAGAGAATGGCGGAAACTGTGGTCCACCTTTCTCTTAATCATGTATAGTCAGAATTAGTTCTCCTCAACGGTCTGCTTGTCGGAGTAGTCGATTACGTTCTTGCGGTTTGCCTGCATACGGTCGTGCTCCTCCTGAGAACCAACGATGATTTTCTCAAACTCGCGAAGACCAGTACCGGCAGGGATGAGGTGACCGCAGATAACGTTCTCCTTCATACCCTCAAGACGGTCTACCTTACCGCGGATAGCAGCCTCGTTGAGCACCTTGGTGGTCTCCTGGAAGGATGCTGCCGACATGAAGCTCTTGGTCTGGAGGGCAGCACGTGTGATACCCTGGAGAATCTGAGTAGATGTAGCAGCCACTGCATCACGCACCTGAACGAGCTTGAGGTCGCGGCGCTTCAGACTTGAATTCTCGTCGCGCAGACGACGGGCTGTAATAATCTGTCCCTTCTGGAGCGTGTCGCTGTCGCCAGCATCCACTACAACCTTCTTGCCCCAGATGCGGTCGTTCTCCTCAGCGAAGTCGAGCTTGTCAACCATCTGCTGCTCGAGGAACGTGGTATCGCCCGGATCGTTGATCTGAACCTTACGCATCATCTGACGAACGATGATCTCGAAGTGCTTGTCGTTGATCTTCACACCCTGCAGACGGTAAACGTCCTGTACCTCGTTAACGATGTACTCCTGAACGGCGGTAGGACCCTTGATGGCGAGGATATCGCCAGGGGTGATAGAACCGTCGGAGAGCGGTGTTCCGGCGCGTACGGCGTCGTGCTCCTGCACAAGAATCTGCTTAGAGAGCGAAACGAGATATTTACGCTGCTCGCCAGTCTTCGATGTAACGATGATCTCACGGTTACCACGCTTTACCTTGCCCATTGTAACCTCACCGTCGATTTCTGACACTACAGCAGGGTTGGATGGGTTGCGGGCCTCGAAGAGCTCTGTTACTCGTGGGAGACCTCCCGTGATATCTCCTGCCTTGCCGACAGAACGTGGAATCTTGACGAGAGTGACACCGGTTGCCACCTTCTGCCCGTCTACCACTACAACGTGACCACCCACAGGGAGGTTGTATGTTCCAATCACCTCGCCGTTCTCATCTATGATGTCGCAGGTTGGCACCTTGCTCTTGTCCTTAGACTCGGTGATGATGGTCTCGGTGAGTCCGGTGGTATCGTCGGTCTCTGAATGGTAGGTAACGCCCTCGATAACGTCGCGGAACTTCAGCGTACCGGCATACTCTGTAACGATGACGGCGTTGAATGGGTCCCACTTGGCGATTACCTCACCCTTGGCGAGCACATCGCCTGCCTTGTGGTAGAGCGAGCTACCGTAAGGCACGTTCATAGAAGAAAGCGTGATGCCTGTATGTGGATCGATGAAGCGGATTTCAGCCAGACGGCTCACAACCATCTCGCACTCGCGGTCGATGCCATCGTCGGTTTTTTCAACGAATGGCACCGTGCGCAACTCATCGAATTCAATCTTTGAATCGTTCTTTGCTACGATAGTGGCATTGGCGGCTGCGTTGGCAGCCACACCACCGGCGTGGAACGTACGGAGGGTAAGCTGTGTACCTGGCTCACCGATAGCCTGTGCGGCGATGACTCCTACTGCCTCACCCTTCTGAACCATACGGCTGGTAGCGAGGTTACGTCCGTAACACTTCATGCAGACGCCGTGCTTGCTCTCGCAGGTGAGCACTGAACGGATCTCGACGCTCTCGATTGGAGAGTCCTCGATAGCCTGGGCGATAGACTCTGTGATCTCGTCGCCGGCAGCCACGATGAGCTCGCCAGTCTGAGGATTCACGATATCGTGTACTGACACACGGCCGAGGATGCGCTCATAGAGGGTAGAGATAACCTCGTCGCCGTTCTTCAGAGCTGTGCATACAAGTCCGCGCAATGTGCCGCAGTCTTCCTCGTTGATGATGACGTCGTGAGAAACGTCAACAAGACGACGGGTCAGATATCCGGCGTCGGCAGTCTTCATGGCGGTATCGGCAAGACCCTTACGGGCACCGTGGGTA
>OJAW01001157.1_pt1 | contig 16047 bp, 35 predicted proteins | sample 1589151 | NCBI WGS metagenome assembly OJAW01 (sample SAMN03283290) | human gut metagenome | biome: human-associated habitat; material: feces | host: Homo sapiens | place: Peru | collected 2012 | reverse complement strand
CCCGCCGTGCTGCCGGAGTTCGGCTTCCACGACAATCCGGAGGAGGCTCAGTGGCTCATCGACAACATGGAGGCCATCGCGGAGCAGACCTGCCAGGCGGTGTGCGAGTTCTTCGGCATCCCGTACATCGCGCCGGACAAGCAGATCGATCTTGATCCGGAGCCGGTGCCCGATTCGGGCACGATCTACCGGGTGCAGGTGGGCGCGTTCAAGGTTAAAGAGAACGCGGAAGCGTATCTGGCGAAGGTGCGCGAGGTTCTGCCGGAGGCGTTCATCGTCAAGGCGTAACGTACATCTGAGCGAGGCACGAGGCTACGATCCGCCGCCCTCCGCCTCCGCGCAAGCTCCGCAAGCTCACGGCGTGGGAATCAGCATGAATCCGACACATCGAGCTATCCGCGCGAAACTACAGTCTATGGCGCCCCAGCGGGCGGTGAAGTTCATCGCCGGGCTGGAGCTGCCAAGCGACGAGGCGTTCTGCATCATCGAGTGCGACGTACGGGGTAAGTCCCGCCAGCAGGTGGCCGACCGGCTTTTCGCGTCGCAGGAGTACGTCAAGAAGTGCAGGCGCAGAGGCTACCGCAAGATCGCGGACGCCGTTAAAAACGCATAAGCAAAAGACCCAACGGGGACCCTTTTCAGGCCCTTTGTTGGGTCTTTTTTGTTTTATGATTTTATCAACAAGGAGGTGCGGACGATGGCATATTTCAATCCCTATCAGCCGATAGGCTACGGCAACCCTTACGGATATCCTTCTTGCGGCCCTCAGAACGCCGCAGGAGGCCCGCAGGCGTTTATGGGGCAAGTTACCCGCGTGAACGGTCAGGGCGGCGCAGAGGCGTTCAGAATGGCTCCCAACAGCTCCATTCTGTTGATGGACGAGCATGATCCCATTGTTTGGCTCAAGACGACGGACGGCGCGGGGTATGCCACGGTGACGCCATATTCGGTGGCGCCCTACCAGCCCGCGCCGGTGGTGGACGTCAACAGCCTGGAAAATCGCGTGAAAAGATTGGAGGAGATGCTGAGTGGCAAACCCGATGATGCAGATGCTAAGCGGCGGCAGAAGCCGACCGAATAACCCTTTGGCGATGGTGGCGGAGTTCCGCAAGTTCGCGGCGGGCATGACGCCGCAGAAAGCGGAGGCGGAGATCAACCGCTTGCTTTCCACCGGGCAAATGAGCAAAGACCAGTTTGCAAGTTTGCAAGAACAAGCAAAGATGTTTGCACAATTTCTGAGATAAGCCGGGTCGACACGGATTATCATATAATTCTTGATGGAAGGAGCAACACACATGGGCGAAAATATGAGTCTGTCCGATATCGCCGCCGTCACTCGCGGCGCGGACAATGACGGCTGGGGCAACGGCGGCGCATGGTGGATCATCATCCTGTTTCTGTTCGTCTTTATGGGCAACGGCTGGGGTATGAATCGCCAGAGCGATTTCGGCCAGTACGCCACGGCGGCCAGCCAGCAGGAGATCCTCTTCGGCCAGCAGTTCGGCCAGATCAACGACCGTCTGACCAATATTGGCAACGGCATCTGTAACCTCGGCTACGAGATGCAGGGCAACATTGGCCAGCTGGGCAAGGAAATGGCGCTGGCGCAGAACGGCACCAACATGACCATCATGCAGACTGGCAACGGCATTCAGGCGCAGCTGGCAGAGTGCTGCTGCAACACGCAGCGGGCCATCGACGGCGTGAACGCCAACATCGAGGCCAAGTTTGCCGCGCTGGAGAAGTCCCAGCTGGAGCAGCGGATCGCGGAGCAGTCCGCCCGCATCGCCAGCCTGGAGATGGACAACCGCATGTACGGCGTGGTCCGCTATCCCAACGGATACACCTACAACGCGGGCATGTCCCCCTTCTGCAGTGGTGGCTGCGGCTGCGGCAACGTGTAAGGTCGTTGCATAATTTGCAACAACCAGTGCGCCCTTTCAGGCGAGGCAAGCGGGGCGGCAATAGCTGCCCCGTATTATTTTGAGGAGGGAATTATTATGAGCAAATCTGCCATCTATACCACCAACACCAGCAAGCCCACCATCGCCGTGGGCGGCGTCGTGCCGGTCGGCGTGACCACGCGCCGGTTCGGCTGCAACATCAAGCAGGACGGCAATACTATCACCCTGTGCGGCCAGGGATACTATCTGGTCAACGTCAGCGCCACCGTCGCGCCCACCGCCGCAGGTGCCGTCTCTCTGACCGCCCAGAAGGACGGCGTAGAGATCATCGGTGCGACCGCGACCGAAACCGCTGCCGCCGCCAACGACGAGCTGGCGCTGGCCATCACGGCGCTCATCCGCAACGCCTGCGGCTGCGAAAGCAGCATCCTGTCCCTGATTCTGAGCGGCACCGAGGCTGTTGTAGAGAATCTGGCCGTCACGGTCGAGAAACTGTGAGGTGCGGCATGAAGCTAATCCAGAAACTGTCTGAGATGGTCGACGAAGAAATCGGTGACGCTTACAAGTACGTCAAGTGTGCGCTGGAGTACAAAGACACCAACCCCAACCTGTCGAAGGTGTTCTTCGACCTCTCCGCCGCCGAGATGCAGCACATGACCATGCTGCATACCGAGGTGGCGAAGCTGATCGAGAAGTACCGGCAGGAGAAGGGCGAGCCGCCCGAGGGCATGAAAGCTGTCTATGACTATCTGCACCAGAAGCAGATCGACAAGGCGGCGGAGGTCAAGACCTTGCAGGGGATGTACCGGGGGACGTGACGGGCAAATTTCATCTGTAATTTCATATGTAATTTTTTGCCGAAAATTGCAGATGGCTACCAAAATAGCGTTATGAATTACAGAAAGCAGAATGTCCGCAAACCTGCATAAATACAAGAAAAACCGGGGAACCGTTGCGATTCCTCGGTTTTCTCATTTGGTGCCCCGTCGGGGATTCGAACCCCGTATAAAACCGTTAAAAAGCGTTGGTATTACTAGGTTTTTGGTTTTTCATCTGTAATTTCATCTGTAATTTTTCGTTAAAATAGTTGTCCATCTTTTCTGCTACGGCGATTTTCTGAGCCTCCATAGTATGCTGGTAAACAGTCTTGAGCATATTGTCTGTCGCGTGCCCCATGCGTTCTTGAGAATACTTGTTGGGCACGTTCAGCGCCAGCATGACGGAGGCGTTGATGTGGCGCAGGTCATGGAACCGGTAGTGCTGGACACCGGCGCGTCGGCAGATCGTTTGGAAGCGAACGTAAAGACCACGGCGGGTATAGTTCACAATGTGTTCCCCTTCGCGAGGAGCGCGAGCCAGCAACCCCGCGATATAATCTGGGATTAGCAGATCGCGTTGGGAAGAATATGTTTTTGTTGTTTTTTCTCCTTCATCCACTAGCGCACGGCGAATGTGCAAAACATTGCCGTCTATGTCTGACCATCTCAGGCCCAATATTTCGGACATACGCAGGCCCAGCCAGATGGCCAGCAGAATCGGCAACTCTGCCGGTTCCCCTTTTGCTGTCTGCATAATGGCCGCTACATCTTCATCCGACGGGATGGCAATGTCGTACCGCTGCTTCTGCGGCATAGTCGTTCTAAGCACCAAATCCGGCCTGTAAACCGCCATTGCGGCACTCAGAAGACCGTGGGCGTTGCGCACCGTCTTAGGGGACTTGTCCCGCGCCATGAGGTTGATAGACCGCTGAACATCCTGTGCCGTAAGTTTGTCCACAGGTTTGCCCATAAGGTCTTGCAGTGCGTTTTCTCGTATTCTCCTGTATCCGGCCACCGTGGACGGGGAGAGAACGGAATCCTTGCTCTCGATGTATTTGTCGATGGCCGCCCCAACGGTCAAACTTGTTTTCGGCTCCACCTTCGCGCCGCCTTTTATGGCAGCGGCTTTTCGTTCCACCTCTTTTTTTGTGGGAGCCGTGACAGATATTCGCTGCCCGTCTATCATCATATTGATGTTCCAGTTACCGGACGGCAGTTTGACGGCCTTTGGAATTTTCATTCCACTCTCCCCTTTCCTTCTGTGATTTTCCTCGCATATCGCAAAGCGTTCAAAAACGCCGACGCGATTACGCCTACACCGACCGCCAGCAGGACAATAACGATCCACGCCGCCGTGCTGACCTGCCCGCCTTGAATCAGACCGACGTTGGGCAACTGATAGTCAAACACCACATATCCGATTAACGTCATTAGCAAAACCACAGCAAGGACGGTGATACTGTAAAGCGATATTCGCATACGCTTCTCAGTCTTGGAAAGCTGTTCTATGCGCCCTTTCAGATTTGCCGTTACCAGCTCCGCTTTGTGATCTCGTTCCATTTGTTCTAGTTGTTCTTCCGGCAAAACATCCGGCGTGATGTCAAAATATTTGTCCATCGAAACACCACAGGCTCGGCATATGTTGCCGGAGTTATTTACAGTTGGCGTTTTAGATGTAGATGCAAAAAAGTTTTGCACACTGGAAAGCGGCACGTTGGCTTTGTCTGCAATGTCCTGATTGGTCATGCCCTGTCGGTCTCTGGCCTCTCTGCATATATCCTGTAAAGATTTACTCATTTTCTACTCCTCTGCCCATTGTTGGGTAGGAGATACCCGAATGTCGGTATGTCTAGTTTTGTCGAATACCCATCTTCGGCATTGACCTACCCAACCTATTTTTGCTACGCTCTCATTGCACGGCGGGCATGGTGGGTGTCCGTCGGGAAAAGCCCTCCGCCGTTGTTGCGGAGACGGCGGAGGGCTTACACAGGCCAGTTATAATGATGGGACATGGGCGGAACGCCTTCCTTAATAATGCGATTACTTTAAGTATATCACATGTGCTGATTGAAAAACAGTTAAATACGCGTTATAATAAGGTTGTAAAAACAAAAGCCTGTTCTGATGCGTAAATTCTTGTACGGAGGAACGAAAAATGAAGGAACAGGTACATAAGATGCAGAGCAACGAAAACGGATCACAAAACATCCGGGAAAGATTAAAGCAAGAGGTTTTGAATCTTTCCGAAGAACAGATCGAATATGTTTTGAAAAGACTGCGCAATGAAGTTCTATGAGATCAACAGTCAAAACGGCCGTTTAAGGAGGGTAAATATGTTCCAAACAAGATCACAGCTTAAAAATCGCATCCGGTCTTTAGAGTGGGAAGTAAACGCATTGCAGCAGACGCTAAAGCTATCGGATGAAAGCGGCTTAAAAAAAGCACGAGGCGTTTTTTGTATTGGATGCGCTCACGCCGTCTGGTATCAGCACGGGGATTTTTCAAAGAAAGTCATCGGATGTGACGTTGACATACCGTGCAAAGATTTTTCAAGAACCGCAGGAACATACGCAACCAGAAGCGAATGACTGTATAAGCGCGACGATCAGACTTAAGACAGCAATAAACGTGGTGATGGCATATGGCACCCAAAAGTTCCGTCCATCGCGGCGGCGCTGTTCGACATAGGCTTTCCCCTCGATGTCGATTTTATAACCCACGGTCTTGTAATCTTTTACTCCGTTTTCGTTGGAGATTTCAGTTACAGAGGAAATGTATTTTGCGATCAACAATGCCGTTATATACGGGCTTTGCTTTTCGTTTTCGTGCTCACCCGTGATCGCGTCAATTTCTTTGATCGTCAGTTGCCCCTTTTTGTATAATGCGGTCAACAGTTTATAGGTTGTCTTTTCAAACATATTACGCACTTATCACAATAGCTTTTTGGTGCCCTCCACGACGATAAGCAGTTTCTCACACTGTTCGTCGGAAAGGCTGTCAATCGCGTCCAAAAGCGCCTGTTTTGCAGGACTGATACCTTCGCGCTCACTGGTTTCAGTGAGCGCTTTTTTTGTGCCATCTTCCGGAATGACAGCGCCATCAGGCAAAATGTCCTCGACAGAAACACCGAGATACTCGGCGATTGCAATCAATTTGCTCTTTTTAGGTTTTGTTTTTCCCGTGTTCCATTGGCTATAAACACTGTTTGATAACCCAAGCGCACGGCTTAAATCAGCACCCGTTTTCCCTTGCTTTACAAGATAGTAATTTATTTTGTCAATAGTGTTCATTTTTCATTCTAAATTTTGTGCAACATTATTAGCGTAGTTTTCTAAGTTTTCGTTGACAAACGAAGAAAACTAAGTTACAATAGAGGGCGTAGAGGGCAATACAAAACCAAGCCCCCTGATACTTAGCGGACTACATAAAATTATAGGTTTGTTGGCACTTCCTATGATATACGGGTTTCGCTAAGTTGTCAAGAAAAACTTAGTTTTAGTTAATTGCGGAGAGGAAAAAGAAAACACCCGCAGTCCGTTTGCGGATGTCTTCTTTCCAGATTTATTTACCAGAACGGGTTGCACAGGCTGCTCACCGGCACAGACCGGCGTTCGAGCTATCGATTTTTTATCGAGGTCTTCATCCTCACGGCCCGACAGTCCCAGCCTGACGCAAAACGGACTTACGCTTCTATGGCACGCCGATCACTTTGACGGTTCTGGTTCCGCCTCTCGCCCCATCGCATCACGCAGCAAATAAGCTGTCTGGAACTGGCAAGATCAAAAGTTTGGTCGTAAGACCACCTCCTTTGATTTGCCCAAAGAGGGCTAAAGGCATTGTAGCAAATAACCTCAAGGCAGTCAACTAAAACTTAGTTCTTGACGTTTACGAAGGTCGTTTGGAGGTGAAAGAATGAGTTTTCGCAGTGCTCGACAGGCCGCCGGTCTGACCGTCCGGCAGGTGGTTGAGAAGCTCAAGGTGTCCGACGCGGCGGTTTACATGTGGGAAACCGGACAGCAGTTTCCGCGCGGCAGCCGTATGCAGGAGATTGCAGACCTGTATGGCTGCACGGTGGACGAACTGTTGAAGAAAGATGAAGGTCGTTCCTAATGGGCTGGAAGGTAACAAAACCTAGCTGCATTTACGCAATTAGATGCAAGGCGAACGGAAGATTATACATAGGCCGGACGTATCGCCTATCTGCGAGAATCCGGGAGCACTTTTCAGACCTCAGAAACGGATACAAGGTCGGCTCAATCCGCACATCTGAGAATCTTGTCAATTTCCAGAGCGATTTTGACAAATACGGAGAAGATGCGTTTGAGGTATTCGTGTTGCAGGAAAATGTCCTTCCCGATTTGTGCAAGGCCACAGAATCGAAATGGATATCTGAGTACAACACGACAGACCCGCGATACGGTTACAACATCAGAGACGAGCGCATAGAAAATTCCCATGTTCCGACAATCGGCTTTCCACCGAAGCCGTGGGACATATAGCCGGTTGACGGTAAATTTGACTGAGGCGGAAAAGAAAACCCTCCTGTGTTGCATCACAGACGGGAATCTTCCGAAAACGGAGGTGAAAACTTGATGATAGCTCTGGATATAAGAGAAACGCTTGAAATGCAGTTGAAGCTGCTTTCTGAGCGTTCCCACGAGAAAAACATATCCGATGTTGACCTAGCTGGATTGACCAACCAAATGGTCAATATCGTGAAGGTTCTTTTCCCTTACAACTGATTCCACTTTGCGTCAAGGTCTGCTTTCTGCGTTTCATAAATCTTGGCTAATGCCACCTGATACATTCTATAAATCTCGACAGGAGATTTCCCAGACAGGTTCTGGTTTTGAATGTACAGAAGCGCAATCGCTTCAGCTACATTTGAAGGGAACGTTTTCAGGTCGGAATTGTTGGACATATGCCTACCACCTTTCAAATTTTTGATACGACCATAAAAATTATAGCAGACTTTTCCGCCGCAGTCAAACAAATTAACACTAAGGAGGTGTAATTTTGCTGGAATCCTGGACTGGCAAGCTTGTGGGCAAGATGCACGTTCACGAGATCACATATGACGAAGTAGCCGCCGAACTTGGCGTTACACGTCCTTATGTGAGCATGCTGCTGAACGGACACCGCAAGCCGCCGGACGCGCGTAAGCGCCTTGAGGCCGCTGTTGACGCGGTCATAGCAAAACGGAAAGATGGTTAAAGAGAGAGCCCTGCTCGGTGTAGCAGACCGAACAGGGCGAGAGAATGGAAACACAATCCCTTGTGTTTACCACATTGTAACACAGGGCCGAGAGAAAGGCAAGAGCAATGTCAAAATGCCCGTGGGCACAAAGCCCAGTAGAAACACGCGCCACGACGATGCGGAAGATCATCCGCACCAAATGCGCACAGCGCGATATCCAGACGCAATCTGAGCTGGCGCGAAAGACCGGATTCCGCATTTCCACGCTGAACACCAAGTTCGTCAGCGGTGCATGGACGTGCGAGGACATCAAGGCGCTGGACAAGCTGCTGCGTTTCAGCGCGGAGGAGCTGGCCCAGCTGGTCAGAGCATAGGAGGTACATATGATCGCTTACATCATGATTATCATCGGAGCGCTGACGGTCTCTGTGCAGTTCATGCACCTGATCGACCGGCTGGAGGGGCGCAAGTGAGCGCCGCAAGAAAAGCCTATCAAAGGGCGTACTACGAGACCAACAAGCCGCGTTTTGTCGAGTACCGCAAGGCAAATTCCGGGAAGCTTGCCCGATATTCCAGTGACTACTACCGGAAGAATCAGCTTCGGTACGCGGAGGGACAGCGGTTTTTGAAGGAAGCCCGCATGCGCATGGGCTGGTCACAGGCCGCCGTAGCTGCGGATGTGGGCGTAAGTCAGGTGACGATCTCGCGGCTGGAGACCGGGGCGCTGCCGCTGGATACCTTCCGTGAGCGGGACAAGCTTTATGAGGTGCTGGAGGTGCGGAAATGAGCGTGATGATGGAACACCATGTGACGATCCCGTGTCCCTGTACCCCAGATTGCCCCGACCGGCGGGCGCTGTGCTTTTCCGCCTGCAAGCCGTATCTGGAATATGAAAAATCCCGCAACGCCGGATATGAGGTGCGGAAGAAGTGCAAGCAGGAGATGAACGACGCATATGCGGGAATCAAGAAAGCAACAGACCGGGCAAGACGTGAAAAGCTTGCCCACGGAAAAAGGAGATAAGATGGCACAAGTAAAAATCGACACGCAGGCGCTGCGTGATTGGCTGGCGTCAAGGCCGGAAACGCAAGTGGAACTGGCGAAGCAGATCGGCCGAACCAGTAACGTTTGGTACAACGCCATTTCGCGTGGTTCTATGAGCGGTACAGTCCTAGAGTTTATTCGGAAGACATGGGATCTGCCAGACGATGCGTTTCTTCCTAAAGAGAAAACACCTGCCGTTCAGGGGGGGGCAACTGGCTACCACCTGACGCTCTCCGTTCATCCGGACAAGCTTCGGTTCGGCGTTTCCTTCGGCGAGGAGGAGATTGTCTATGCATGGTCACAGATTCGCGGAGACAAGGAACTGGATCTGATCAAGTCCATCAGCTATGCGGCTCACATGTGCTATAAGTTCGCGGAACAAAAGACGCTGAACGGATAGGAGGATCACATGTATCGATGCAATGAGACGGGGCGGGAGTTCGAACAGCCCGTCTATGATCCGGATTTCTGGAACAAGAACGACGGGGCGTATGTCTGCCCCTGCTGCGGTGACACCCACTATGACGAAATGTTTGAGTGCGACATCTGCCGCGCCCATGTGTCGTGGGACGAGGGCCACGTCGGCAGCCGGTATGAAAAGAGTTTTCTGTGTCCAGACTGCCGTGCCATTGCCATTGTCAACCTGTTTGAAAAGGGCGCCCGGGAGCTGGGCGACACGGAAGAAGCATGGCTGGATGATGTGCTGGACGGCAACAGCTGGGCGGATTTAAAAAATATTTATGAGGAGGCCAAGGAACATGGCACTGTTACCCTTTGAAGAACTGATCAAGATCGACGTAAGACCTTTCTGCGAGACGCGGAAGGCCAAGGACGACAACGGCAACGTGGTGGATGTACCTTATCTGAATTGGGCCAAGTGCGTGAAGCTGTTGCATGAGAACGGCGCGAAGGACGTATGGTTTACGCCCCGCATCTGCCCGGAGACGAAAACCTACCTGTGGCCGCAGGCGGACGTGACCACCCGGAAGGGCTACAAGACGCAATGCTGGTTCGTCAGCGTGGAAATCCATATCGACGAGCTGGTATTCAACATGGACACGCCGCTGCTGAATGGGGCGCTGGTGGTCTATGAGGACACGCTGAACCAGCTGCGCATTTCCAACGCACAGGCCCGCGCTTTCGTGAAAGGCGTGGCGCTGCGGACGGGGCTGGGCTTTGACCTGTGGGCCGAGAGCGGCGACGGGGACGACGGGGACGACGATCTGAGTCGCCACAGTATCTGGGCCATCCGGGAGCGGCTGGAGCGGGCCATTACCGCCAAGGAAAAGGCGGGACTGGATCACAAAGACCTGCTGGCCGCCCTGCGGATCAACGACAAGCAGCTGAACCAGCTGATGGGCTACTTTGCCAAGCTGGACAGCCTTGAGAAAGCGGTGAACAAGCTGTGATCCACAATCAGGACAGGAGCGGGTGGTTCGGGGCATCGGACACGGCCACCATCATGGGATCGTGGGAGACAGAGACGTTCCGGAAGTGGTGGGCGGTGAAGCTGGGCATCCGGCAGGATCACTACACCAACGCCGCCATGCAGGCGGGAACGGCCTACGAACACAAGATCCTCGATGCGTTGGGGGTAAAGACCCGTGACCGGCAGATCAAGGTTTACGCCCTGCGGCTGCGGGTGAACTACGACGGGGACGACGCCCAGACCATTACGGAGGTCAAGACTTACAATAAGGCTCCCTTCAAGGTAAGTCGGGCCTACTGGATGCAGTGTCAGGCGGAGATGTTTGCCAGCGGGTGGGGCCTGCGGCGGCGCAAGATGTGTCGGATCGCGGCCTACCAGATCGGCGAGGCGGAGAAACAGAACTTTTTCTTGCCCGTCAATCCCGGTAGGATCAGCCTGTGGCCCATTGAGTACGATGAAACGTGGGTGGAGGAGAAGTACCTGCCCCGGCTGCGGTATCTGGCCATGTGCCTGAAAACGGGCCGGTGGCCCCGGAAGGAGGAGGTTCCATGCAGCAGGTGACGGTGGATGCCGCCCGGTGGCTGCGGGACGGCGACGGGTCATGGCTGGCCTTTCGGGTGGGAAGCGACAAGGCGGCTATGGACGTGTGCGACAGCCTGAAAGCGGGGAAAGAATACAACCTGAAGTTGAAGCGCAAGGGCCGCAGTCTGGATGCCAACGCCTATTTCTGGGTGCTGGTGAACCGGCTGGCGGACAAACTGAAGATCGAGCCGGAGGGCATCTACCGGGCCTATATCCCGGATATCGGCGGCGGCTATGAGGTGGTGCCGGTGCGGGAGGATCGCATTGACGCATGGGAAAAGATTTGGTGCAGCGGCCACATCGGTCGGATGATCGAGGACATGGGGCCGTGCCGCAACATCAAGGGCTATCACAATGTCCGGTCGTACATATCTTCCAGCGATTATGACACGGCCCAGATGTCCCAGCTCATTGAGTTGGTGGTGGCGGACTGCAAGGAGAATAGCATCGAGACCATGACGCCCAGAGAACTGGACGCTCTGGTGTCCCGTTGGGGTGAGGTGAGCGTATGAGCACGCGCCGAAAATACCGCTACAAGGGCGAAGAGAAGTATTTGCCCGAGTGGGCCACCATCCACGGCATGGGCATTACCACGCTGCGCAAACGGCTTTCTGCCGGATGGTCGCTGCATGATGCGCTGACAACGCCAACACGGGAAAGGGCAAAGAATCTTCCATCGCGCAAAGCAAACCATGTGGGCGAAAGGCACGGCATGTTAAAGGTCGTTTCCTTTGCCGGGCGGAACGCCAGCGGGGAACTGACATGGAAGTGCAAATGCAAGTGTGGCGGAACGCGCATTGCCACAACACGGATGCTGCGATACGTCACGCACTGCGGATGCCAGCGAAAAGGTAGAAGCAGGCGCAAGGGTGACGCGCCTACTCACGATCAACCGTGCTGGACGTGCAAGAACTATGTCGACGGGTGCAGCTGGGCGCGGAAAGAACACCTTCCCGTCGAGGGGTGGGACGCTACGCCGACCACCAAATATCAAGGCTATACACGTCGCGGCGAATTGCAGTCCTATGCTATCCACTATTGCCCGGAATACGTTTCGGACGGAACGGAGGGGAGATTGTGATGGAAGAAAGAAGATGCTTTCTTTGCGGCAGGAATGACCCATCAGACCCACTTGAGCGACACCATATCGTGGGCGGCCCGTACCGCAAGAAAAGCGAGAAATATGGCCTTGTGGTCTATCTCTGCGGCAACAGGTGCCACCGGAATGGCAGGGGTGCGGTACACCGCAACGGTGACCAGATGCGCCGCCTGCGCCGCTACGGTCAGCTTAAAGCCATGCAGGAACAGGGCTGGACGGAGGATGATTTCCGGCGAGAGTTCGGGAAGTCGTATTTATAGGAGGGCTTATGACACAGTGTGAAAGAATCCTGGAATACATGGAGACGGTAGGCCCCATCACACAGTTGGACGCCGCCCGCGAGTTTGGCTGCTACCGGCTGGGCGCGAGGATATGGGACTTGCGCCACGCCGGGCACGCCATCAGCAAGCGGACGGTGACAAACAAGAACCGATACGGCGAAAGCGTGAGCTTCGCCGAATACAGACTGGAGGAGTGATTTTGCCAAAGAAGTTTGATATTTCCCCTTATACTGAAATTATCAGGCAGAAGATAAACGAAGGCCAAAGCCTTCGCATGGTCGCATCGTTTTTGGGGATCGACCATTGCGTGTTGTCAAGAGAAATGAAAAAGGTTGGCATCCATGTACCGACAAGGGAAGAATCAGCAAAAAGGACATGGAAAAACCACAAGCAACCGAATCTTGGGAAAAGAGGGCCGGATAGCTATATGTACGGGAGAAGGCAAGACCCAGAATCTGCGGCAAAGCGCATAAAGAAAATATCGGGTTCAAACAATTACCACTGGTCTGGCGGCAGAAAATATCACAGCGGCGGATATGTTTGCGTATATGCGCCGGATCACCCATGCAGGGACAAGAATGGTTTTGTTCTTGAGCACCGATTGGTTATGGAGCAGAAACTTGGCAGAATTCTTTCTAGCGACGAGATTGTTCATCACATTAACGGAAACAAAGAAGACAATCGACCCGAAAATCTTGAGCTTACAAACAGGGCCGATCATGCAAGGTATCATCACAATTTGAATCTTGGAGGTCATAAAAGTGCTTAACAGAGTTATAATTCAAGGCCGACTTTGTTCGGACGTTGAGTTGCGCAGAACAAATAACGGAACGGCTGTTGCGTCGGTTACTCTCGCCGTAGACAGGGATTTTAAGTCTCAAGACGGAAGCAGAGAGACGGATTTTATTTCAGTGGTCGCGTGGCGCTCCACGGCGGAGTTCGCGGCGAAGTACTTCACAAAGGGCCGTATGGCCATTGTAGAGGGCAAGCTTCAGATCCGCGACTGGCAGGACAAGGACGGCAATAAGCGCCGTAATGCGGAGGTCATTGCCGACAACCTGTACTTTGGCGACAGCCGCAGCGACAACGGCGGACATCAGGCGGCGAAAGCGCCGGTCAGCGTGGACGCGGAGGACTTCGACGAGGTCGAGGACGATGACAGCGACCTTCCGTTCTAAGGCGGTGTCACGATGCCGAACAGGATCATAAAAGAAAGCATATGTTCAAGCGAAAAGATTGCGTCGCTTTCAGATTTTGAGTTTCGGCTATGGGTCGGATTGATTACACAGGCAGACGACGCAGGGCGCGGTGATGCCCGCCCTGCCATCATTAAAGGCCACGTTTTCCCGTTCCGGGACAGGCTATCCATCAAAGATATCGATGCTGCGCTCCAAGAATTGGCGGCAAAAGGCTGCGTTGCCCTCTACAAAGTGGACGGGAAGCCCTACTTTTTGTTCCCCGGGTGGGTCAAGCATCAGCGTGTCAGAGATTGCAAGCCGAAGTTCCCCGAACCTTCGGAAAATTTGCTTTTGCCGCAATCTGCCGCAAGTTGCGGCGAGTTGCCGCAAGATGCCGCAAACTGCTGCCTGAATCCAATCCAATCCGAATCCAATCCGAATCCGAAAGAGAGTAACGCGCGCGAGACGCGCTTCACACCACCTTCCATTGCTGACGTGGAGCAATATTGCCGGGAAAAGGGCTATCACATCAACGCAGAGCGTTTTGTGTGCTTCTACGCGCAAAAGGGCTGGATGGTCGGCAAGAACCACATGAAGGACTGGAAACGGGCCGTTCAGGGCTGGGAAACACGATGGAAAGACGAACAACAGAACGCGCAACACGGCTTTTCGTACGACTACGGCAGCACGGAGGACAGCCTATGAACGCAGATTTCATCATCGGCAGCATCGCGCAGAACGCTGACCAGGAGTGCGACATCCTGGACTACGAGAAAGACGGCCTGCTGTATTGCGGTCACTGTGACACGCCAAAACAGTGCCGTATCGAGGTTGCGGGTAAGGTGCGGATCGTCAAGTGCCAGTGCGCTTGCGCGGCCAGAAAGTACGAGGCGGAGAAAAAGGCGCGTCAGGATCAGGAAATGCGCCTGCGCATCGAAACGCTTCGGGCGGACGGCATCCGCGATAGGAGCCTTGCGGGCTGCCGGTTTGACGGTGCTACTATGACGGACGAGCTTGCCAAGTGCAAGCGATATGCCGACCGGTGGGACGAAATGGCGCAGAGCAACAGCGGCTTGCTTCTGTGGGGCAATACGGGCAACGGAAAGACCTTCGCGGCGGCCTGCATCGCAAACCAGCTGATCGACCGTGGGATTCCGGTCATGATTACAAGCTTTCCGCGCATTTTGAACGCCGGATATGACAAGCAGGACATTGTTGACCAGATGCGCTATTATCCTCTGCTGGTCATTGACGATCTGGGCGCAGAGCGGAACAGCGATTACGCGCTGGAAACGGTGTACATGGTCATTGACGAGCGCTACAAAGCCAAGAAACCGATGATCGTGACCACCAACCTGACGCTGGACGAAATTTGCAAGCCGAAGAACATGGCCTATCAGCGTATCTATGACCGTGTGCTGGAAATGTGCGCACCGCTGGTGTTTCGCGGTGACAGCATCCGGCGCGGCAAGGCAAAGGAGCAGCTTAGTTTCGTCAAGTCGATTTTGGAGGGTAGCCATGACATTTGACCAAGCCAACCAGATACATACCAAGCGCCTTTGCCCTGTATGCATCGGAGAGCTGGAGAAGGATAACAACATCGTTCAGCCCACGCGGGAACAGCGCTTTGACCCGTCAAAAGATCGGTGGGAGCCGGGCATCTGCCAACGCTGCGGGCAACAGCGCCGCATGACGAAGGAGCGGCGGTATATCTTCAACTATGAAGGATTTCGGGAAAGGGGGCTGGAACGTGGGTAAGTACAACGCGAAAAAGGCCAAACGCGGCAACCTGACGTTTGATTCTCAGGCAGAAGCACGGCGGTATGATGAGTTGATTTTGCTGCTGCGTTCCGGTCAGATCAGGAACTTGCAGTTGCAGAAAACATACTGCTTGCAGGAGCCGTTTACCGGGCTGGATGGGAAGCGGGTTCTTGGTGTGGACTACAAGGCTGATTTTGACTATGAGCGCAGAACCGCGCCAGATTGCAACGGGAATACTTACTGGCTCCACGTTACCGAGGATGTCAAGGGGATGCGCACCGAAAGCTACTCTATCAAGGCGAAGATGTTCCACGCCAGATACGGCTATGCCATTACGGAGATTTCAGCAAAAAGATAACGATAAGGAGAATGAAAAATGAAAGCTTTCAAGGGTTTTGACAAGAATTTGCAGTGCCGTGGTTTGCAGTATGAGATCGGCGGAACGCAGGAATTTGACAATGTGAAATTGTGCGAACGAGGCGGGCACGCATGCGAAGCGCCGTTAGACGTGTTCAGATATTACGAACCGGGCAAAGGCAGCCGGTATTGTGTCGTGGAGCTGGACGGCGTGAGCGAGGAACGCGGCAACGACAGCAAGCGCGTTGCCAAGAAGCTTACCGTCGGAGCGGAGATCGGAATTCCCGGTTTGGTAAAAGCGCACATTGAGTATGTCAAGGCGCATACAACGATGGAGCATACTGACACGAAAGCAGCCACGGCAGGAGACAGTGGCGCAGCCACGGCAGGCAACTTCG
>OJAW01001156.1_pt1 | contig 16058 bp, 14 predicted proteins | sample 1589151 | NCBI WGS metagenome assembly OJAW01 (sample SAMN03283290) | human gut metagenome | biome: human-associated habitat; material: feces | host: Homo sapiens | place: Peru | collected 2012 | reverse complement strand
TATGGCAGTTAAATTAAGATTAAAAAGAATGGGTTCTAAACAAAAACCATTTTATAGAGTAGTAGCAGCTGATTCAAGAAGTCCAAGAGATGGACGTTTCATTGAAACTGTTGGAACTTATGATCCAATTAAAGGTGCTGATAAAATAAATATTGATGAAGAAAAAGCACTTAAATGGTTAAATAACGGAGCACAACCAACTGATACAGTTAAAAATATTTTATCACGTGCTGGTGTTATGAAAAAATTTGCAGACAGCAAAAAGAAAAGTAAATAAGGTGACTTATGAATGTAGTAGAGTTTGCTGAATATCTTGTAAAAAGTTTAGTAATAGAAAAAGACTTAGTAAAAGTATCAGAATTTCAAGCAGATGACGATATTACTATCTTAGAAATTCTTGTGCCAGAAAGTGACATGGGAAGAGTTATTGGAAAAGGCGGAAAAACTAGTACATCAATAAGAACATTGATTCAAGCTTTTGCAGCAGTTAATAACATGCCAAAAGTAAAAATTAATATTGATGCATTTTAAGAAATAGGGTTCTATTTCTTTTTTTGAATTATAAAGGAGACAAACAATGATAACAATACCGAATATATATGGAACATGCAAAGGATCTGAAAAAGCAATTTCTCTAGTAGAAGAAGTTTATGAAAAAGAAAAGCAAAAAGATAATCCTAAAAAAATATACATTTTTAAAGAAATATTACATAATAAAAGTGTTATAGAAAAATTTAAAAAAATGGGAGTAGAAACTATCAATGATTTAAGTCTAGTTACAGATAAAGATATTCTAATTATAAGAGCACATGGTGAAAGTAAAGAAGTAATTGATTATTTAGAAAATAATAATATTGAATACTATAATGCAACATGCCCAAATGTCTCAAGAATACATAAAATGGTTTATGATAAACATAAAGAAGATTATGAAATAATTATTATTGGTAAAAAGACTCATCCAGAAGTTGTTGGTACAAATGGATGGTGTGAAGGTAAAGGAATAATTATTGAAACAGAAGAAGATTTAGAAAATATTTCAAGTAATCCAAATAAATTCATTATAGGTCAAACAACATTTAATAAAGATAAATTTTATGAATTAGTAGTTAAAATAAAAGATATTTTTGAAGGATGTAATATTATAGTTGAAGATACACTTTGTCCTGCAGTTAAAAATTTAATTAACAGTGGTTGTGAAGTTGCTAAAGATGTAGATATTATGTTTGTTGTAGGAGGAAAAAATAGTAGCAACACAAAAGAATTAAATAAGAGTTTAAATGAATTTACTAAATCTTATACATTTGATAATATTAATGCATTTTATAGATTTGTCATAAATAGTGAACTAGATGTTCATAGTAAAATTGGTTTAACAGGAGGAGCATCTACTCCAAAAGATGAAATTCATAATTACAAATATTTGCTAGAATTTCTTTTATTTTATAAAATGATAGTAAAAGAGTTAAAAGAAAAACAAGATAGTGTAAATGATAATTTACATAAATATGATGATCATGTTGAAGTAACTGATTTAATAAATGATTTTTGTGACTTAAATAAAAATGGAAAATATATAAGAGGAACACTTATTGCACTAGGAGAAAGACTTGCTAAAGAAACAGGTAGAAGAAATTATTTACCACTTGCACATGCTTATGAAATGTTTGAAACATCAGTACTTATTCATGATGATATAATAGATAATGCTAAAATTAGAAGAGGAGCTGAAACGATACCAAGAAGAATATGTAAAAAATATTTGAATAAATGTAGTACTAAAGAATATTTTAATGATACTTTAAGACTTGCAAATAGTTTAGGTATATGTGCTGGAGATTTAGGGTTTTATGAAGCAAATAAATTAATAGTAGATTCTTACAGTAAAAATAAAAATTTAAGTAAAATATTACTTTTATATAATGATATTATAATAAAAACTATTAAAGGTGAAATAATTGATGTAATTCTTCCTTTTAAAGGAAAATATAATTTTAAAGAAATAACTGAAAATGATATATTGGATATATATACTTTAAAAACTAGTTGGTATACTATAATAGGTCCTTTCATGTTAGGGTACACTCTAGGAGGTAAAACTACTACTAAAGAAATGGAAACTACACTTACAAATATAGGAATTGCCTTTCAAATAAAAGATGATTTACTTGGAATATTTAGTGATAAAAATAAAATTGGTAAATCAAATACTTCGGATATTGAAGAATTTAAACAAACCTTATTATATTCACATGTTATAAAAACTGAATATAAAAAAGAATTTTTAAAGTATTATGGAAAAAAGATTAATGAAAATGATTTAAATAAAGTAAGAACTATTTTAAAAGAAAGTAATACATATAATTATATAAATGAATACTTAGATAATATATATGATAATACTAAAAAATTAATTGACGATTTAGATTTAATAGATATTGGAAAAGATATATTAAAAGGATTATTAATATATATAAAAATAAGAGAAAAATAAAAATGAATCAAATCTTTTAAAATGATTCTTTTTTTATTGACATATAATATAATTGATAGTATTATTGTACTAGTTAAGTGATACAGTTAGAAGGTGGTAATATAGATACATTGAATAATGAATTTAATGATTTATTCAAAAGTACTTTTGATAATGAAAGACCAATATATATTCAACTTATGGATATAATTAAAAATGAAATTGTCTCTGGTAATATCGCACTAGGAGAAAAAATTCCATCAGTAAGAGATTTTGCAATAAAATTAAAAATTAATCCTAATACTGTTCAAAAATCTTTAATGGAATTAGAAAGATTAAATTTTATCTATACTGAAAGAACTAGTGGAAAGTATGTAACAAAAGATAAATCATTAATAGAAAAAGAAAGAATAAAATTAGCAAGTATTAGTAAAGAAAAATACTTAGAAGATATGAAAAAATTAGGATATACCAAAGAAGAATCTATTAAATTTTTAGGAGAGTGATTAGATGGATTTATTAGAATTAAAAGGATTAAATAAATCTTTTGGAAAAAAAGAAGTTCTAAAAGATGTAAGTTTAAATGTTACAAGTGGAAAAATAATTGGGCTACTTGGAAAAAACGGAATGGGTAAGACTACTGTTATTAAATTAATTAATGATTTATTAACTCCTACTAGTGGAGAAGTCTTAATAAACGGTGAAATACCTGGTATAGAAAGTAAAAAAAGTATAGCATACTTACCAGAAAGAACCTATTTAGATAAAGAAATGACTGTTACACAAGTACTTAAATATTTTAGTGAATTTTATGATAATTTTGATATAGAAAAAGCTAAAAAATTATTAAAGGATTTAGATATTTCTTTAACTGATAAATTATCAAAAATGAGTAAAGGAATGCAAGAAAAAGTTTGTTTAGTATTAGTTATGAGTAGAGATGCAAAACTATACATCTTAGATGAACCTTTAGGAGGAGTAGATCCTGCTACTAGAGATTATATTTTAGATACAATATTAAGTAACTTTTCGCCTGGTGCAAGTGTTATAATTTCAACTCACTTAATAAGTGATATAGAAAGAATTTTAGATGAAGTAATATTTATTGATAAAGGAAAAATAATTTTACAATCATCATGTGATGATCTTAGAAAAAAATATAATAAATCAATCGATGAAATATTTAGGGAGATGTTCAAATGTTAAATAAATTAATAAAATATGATTTTAAATGGATATATAAAACAATAATTATTTTTAACTTTCTTGCACTTTTATTTGCAATATTAGGTAGATGCTTTGTAAGCATTGATTCATCAATTCTAATGCAAATAATTGGTAAAATATGTTTTGGTATTACAATAAGCATGGGAGTAAGTGGACTTATAAATGCATTGATGAGATCTTGGGTAAGGTTTATTAGAAATACATATAAAGATGAGTCTTACTTAACACATACACTTCCAGTAAGTAAAAGTAAAATTTATTCATCAAAAATAATAAGTGGTATTATTTCTGTAATATTAAATTTTTTAGTATTAATTATTTGTTTATTTATTTGTTATTATAGTAGAGACTCAATAAATTATTTAAAAGATTTATTAGAATTAACTGCAAATACATATAATACTTCAGTAATAAATTTATTATTAATGGTATTTTTAGTTATATTATTTGAATTAATATTTATTTTATTAGTAGGTTATACTGGAATAATTATCGGTAATAAAAGAAATAATCATAAAATGATACATTCTGTATTTACATCAATTGGTTTATATTTAGTATCAAGTGCTATTTCTCTTGAAATATTACATATTATATCTTTCTTTAGCGAAGATGTAAAAAGTTTATTTATGCGAGTAGATACATTTGAAGTAGGAATATTAAAAACTGCTATGATATATGCAATAATAATATATTTTGTATATATAATAATTTATTATTTATTAAGTAATTATTTATTTAATAAAGGAGTAAATGTTGATTAATAAAAATAATTTAGTATAATTTAGATAAGGATGTGAGTTATGAAAAATATAGGTAGTTTAATATGGGGGTTAATATTAGTAATAGTTGGAGTAATTTGGGGATTAAATGAATTAAACATTACTGATATAGATATATTCTTTACAGGATGGTGGACATTATTTATAATTATTCCATCGATTGCAGGTCTTATAAAAGATGAAAATAAAACAGGTAGTATTATTTGGTTACTTATAGGAGTACTTTTATTTTTAGGAGTAAATGATATTATTGATTTTGATATGATGTGGTCTTTATTATTTCCTATAATTATTATAATAATCGGTTTATCAATTTTATGTAAAAATATCTTTAATAAGAGTTTAAAAGAAAAAATAAGAGAATTAAATAAAATAGAAAATAAAAATAAAAAAGAAATAACTGCAACTTTTTCATCAGAAAAAATTAATTTTGAAAAAGAAAAATTTACATCATGTGATGCATCTGCAATTTTTGGTGGAGTAGAACTAGATCTTAGAAATGCAACTTTTAAAGATTCAGCAATAATTAATGTTACTGCAATATTTGGAGGAATAGATATTTTAGTACCAAGTAATGTAACTGTAATAGTTAATTCAACTTCAATTTTTGGAGGAATATCTAATGAACGAAAAGATATTTCAGAAAGTAAACATACATTATATGTAAATGGAACTTGCTTATTCGGTGGAGTAGAAATAAAATGACTAGTACACAAAGAGTAATAAAATATTTTGGATTTCTTCTTGCAATACTTCTTATTATTTCTATATTTTCTGGAATATATTATGGAGTTTCTGCTATAAGTTCAATATTTACTAAAAATAATGAAATACTTACGGAGTTTAAAGAAATGAAAATTAATAAAGAGACAAAATTATTAGAGTTAGATTTAAAATCTGCAACTATTAATATTACTAGTGGTAGTACTTTAAAGATTGAAACTAATAATGATTCTATAAAAGTAACTGAAGATAATAATAAAATAATTGTTAAAGATAATAGTAAAAATAGATTTAAAGTAAATCCTAAAACAGAAATAAATATTACTATACCAAGTGATTATATATTTGAAGGTGTAAATATTGAAAATGGAGCCGGAAAATTATTTATAGATTCTTTAAAGACAGAAGTATTAAGTCTAGATTTAGGAGCAGGGAAAGTAGAAATAAATAATTTAGATGTTTCTAAAAAAGGTAGTATTAATACTGGAGCAGGAGAATTTATTATAAGAAATGGTTCTTTAAATGATATAGAATTTAATTTAGGAACTGGAAAAACTAATATAGAAGCATTAATTACTGGAAGTAGTACAATTGATGCTGGTATTGGTGAATTAAACTTAAATTTATTAAGTGACATAAATATGTATGAATTAAAAATAGATAAAGGATTAGGTAGTATTTCACTTAATAATGAAAGTATTAAAAGTGGTACTTATGGAAATGGTATTAATAAAATTGATATCTCATCAGGTATAGGAAGTATTAATATTACTACAAATAATAATAGATAATGGAATATTTAGATTTATATGATTCAAATAGGAATCTAACTGGTAAAAAAATAGTTAGAGATAAAAAAATAATATCTGAATTAAAAGACAGTTATATTAATGTAGTTTTAGTATTTATAAAAAATAGTTTAGATAAATTTTTATTTCAAAAAACATCAAAGGAAAAAGGTTGTGTTATAGCAACAACCGGAGGATTTGTTAAATCTGGTAGTAATAGTATAAATACAGTTTGCATAGAGGTCTCAGAAGAACTAGGAATAGATATAAGTAAAGATAATATAAAACTTATTTGTACAGAGATAAAAGATAATATTATTTTAGATATCTATTATTTAGAAAAAGATATTAACACATCTGATTTAATACTTCAAAAAGAAGAAGTAGAAGAAGTATTTTGGCTAGATACAGATGAAATAAAAGATTTAATTAAAGAAGATAAAATAAGAAAAAGTAATATAAAACCATTTTTTGATATATTAAATTATTTAAATAAATAAAAGGTGTTAAAAAGAAAGTTTAACACCTTTTTTCTTAAGTATTTTTTTTCTAATAAAATCTACTGGTATAACACTTAAAGATAAAATAACTACAAATATAAGTTCATTTATTAAAAGTCCATAAGTTCTAAATAAATCTCTACCATAATATATTAAATATATTTGAGTAATAATTATAAATAAATTAATAATAATAAATACTTTATTTTTATTAATATTAGATAATATATTTAATCTTTCAGTTCTAGAATTAAAAGCATTAAATATTCCAATAAATATGAAAAGTGCAAAATAAGCAGTCATAAAATGTTTATAATCTCCTCTAATAAACAGTTTAATTATTGGAAGTTTTAAAAATAATATACAAAGTAAAGCAGAGTATAATGCCATAATTATTATTTGAGAATACATATATTTATTAATAATTGGTTCATCTAACTTTTTAGGCAATTCTTCCATATAATAAGTTAAAGGAGCTTCATAAGAGAAAGCAAGTCCTGCAAAAGTATCCATAATCATATTAAGCCAAAGCATTTGTATTATAGTTATAGGAGTACTAACTCCAATATAAGACCCAATTATAGAAAGTACTAAAGCAGTCATATTAACAGTAAGCTGATAAACTACAAATTTTCTAATACTTTTAAAAGTAGTTCTACCATACAAAATAGCTTTACTAATAGACATAATATTATTATCAAGTATTACTATATCGCTAGCTTCTTTAGCAACTTCTGTACCACTTCCCATAGCAAAACCAACATTAGCTTTTTTTAAAGCAGGAGCATCATTAACACCATCCCCAGTCATACCAACAATTTGTTTCATTTCTTCAAGAACACTTACAAGTCTACTTTTATCTTGAGGAAGAGCTCTTGCTACAACTTTTAAATTAGGTAATATTTTCTTTAATTCTTCATCATCTAATTTACTAAGTTCATTACTATCTAATATAACATCTTCTTTATTATTATAAATACCAACCTCAGTAGCAATATTTTTAGCAGTATATAAAGCATCTCCAGTAATCATAATAATTTTAATACCAGCATTTTTAATAAGTTTTATTCCTTCTTTTGCAAGTGCTCTAAGTTCATCTTTTAAAGTTAAAAATCCAATTAAACATAAATCATCTTTATTATTAGATCCCTTTGCAAGCATTATAACTCTCATACCATTCTTAGTATATTTTTCTATTTCTCTTGTAAAAATATTTTTATTCGTAAGTACTTTTTCTTCTCCTAAACTATTTATATATTTATTACATTTAGGAAGTATCTTTTCACTAGCACCCTTAATTAAAAAATAATCATTAAAATAAATAGTACTATATTTACTACTACTATTAAAATGTTCTCTTCTTATTATATTTTTATTATAATCTTTTCTAATTTTTAAAAACTTTATAAGTGATTTATCAGTTGAATTACCTCCAATAACCTTATTATTACTTATAATACTATCATTATTTAATATAACTGATTCATAAACCAAATCATATATTTTACTCATCTTAATTTCAGATTCATTTTTATATTTTTTAAAATCACTCGAAACAAAATAAGTAACTTCTAATTCTCCTTTAGTAAGAGTACCAGTTTTATCAGTTAATAAATAATTAATACTTCCGCTAGTTTCAATACCAGTTGGTTTTCTAACCAGTACATTATCTTTAAGCATTCTTTTCATATTTGAAGAAAGTACTAAAGTAATCATCATAGGTAACCCTTCAGGTACTGCTACTATAATGATAGTAACAGATAAAGTTAAAGCATAAATTAAATAATTTATTAAAAGTTTTGTATTACTAAATGTTGCCATTATTTCATTCATATTAAAATTATTTTCAATAACAATTTTATTAAATAAATAAGATATCGATACTATAAATGCTCCAATATAACCAATCTTACTAATAATCTTAGCAAGCCCATAAAGTCTAGTTTTAAGTGGAGAAGTAGGCTCTTTCTCTTGTATTTCTAAAGAAATTTTTCCATACATTGTATTATTACCAACAGACTCAACAACCATTTTACATCTTCCATTAACAACATTAATACCTCTATATAATTTATTATTATTTACATCTTTCTTAACTTCTTTAGCTTCTCCTGTAAGAGCAGATTCATTTATACTAACATTACCATTTATTAATTTTCCATCAGCAGGTACAGATTCACCACTCTCTAAAAGAACAATATCACCGACAACTACATCATTAATAGAAATTAATTCAACTATACCATTTCTATATACTTTAACCAAAGTATTACTACTACTATTTAGTAGTTTTTTAAAGGCTTCTTCGCTTCCATATTCAGAAATAGTTGATACAAGAGTTGCAAGTAATACTGCAATAGCAATACCAATAGTTTCAAAAAAATCATACTTAGAGAAAATAAAAATAAGTTTAATTGCAAGAGCAATAAGCAAAATCTTTATTATTGGATCTCCCAAAGACTCAAGCATTATTTTAAATAAAGTCTTTTGCTTTATTTTAGATATTTCATTTGTACCAAATTTATTTCTTTGTATTTTTACATCTTCATTAGAAAGTCCATTGTAATTTATCATTATACCCTCGCTTATTATAATTCTAAAAAATTATATGAGTAAGAGAGTAGTTTTAGTAACAAAATAAAATATTTACTTAACTTTACAAGTATTATTTAAAGATAAATTAATTTTATATGATACAGTTTTTTTATCTCTGGTATAAGCTTTAATTTCTAAATATAGACTATCATCATTATAATTCTGACAATCATTAGAAAAATTATCTAAATTAAACTCAATATCTTTTAAATAATTTTCTAATTTAATATTTTTATTATTAGTACTATTACATTTTTCTAATTCTTTTATAATGTTTCCTTTTTGTTCATATAAACTACATTCAATTTTTTCATAAGTAACATAATCATCTCCACCGCAATATACAATATTATTAAGATGTAAGTGAGAATTATTTTTATTATATGCAATACTTCCTGATATTTTAAAATTATTACAAGTAGAAGATATAGTTTTAAATTCAATATTACTATTATTTCTAGATAACATGAAAATTATTAATAAAGTTATTAAGACAATAAAAATAATTATAAATATAAAGTATTTATTATTTTTCTTCTTGTTTTTAAATTTATTTCCTTTTAATAGTTCATCCAAACTTATATTATAATCTTCAGATATTTGTTTTAAAAGAGTAATGTCAGGTATATTCTTTCCACATTCCCATTTTGATACAGCTTGAAAAGAAACATTATATTTCTCTGCAAATTCTTTTTGAGTCATATTATTTTCTTGTCTAATTTTTTTTATAACTTCTCCAATTTTATCAAAATCCATAGTACACCTTCCATATACATTAATATTAATATAAATGCTTTTTAGTTGCAATAAAAAACTAATTCATTTCTGAATTAGTCTAAACTCTTTATTAGAGTTAGTATCTTGTAGCGACGGGGAGATTCGAACTCTCGACCTGCAGGGTATGAACCATACGGATGTTAAAAACATAACTTTTAATAAAACATTAAGATAAAGCATTTTTACTATTTTTAGAGTATTTTAAAAGTATCATATAGTATCATAGATTATCATAAAGTTATTTTAAATTTGGCACTTTTGATGGCACAAATTTAAAAAAAACATTTTTGATACCATATTATACATAATATAAGGGTTATATGTTTTATCAAAAATAAACAAAAAAAGAGAGATAAGCAAGTAATTTAATACTTAACTTATCTCTTTTTATATATTAAAAGCATAATCACATAAATAATTTGCTTTTTCTAATAAACAAGATGCAAATGATAAAAATAAACTTTTATTTTCTTCTTTATCTAAATTTATACGAATAAAATCTTTATCATTATTATTAAGTTGTGTAATTTGTTGTATTAGTTCTAATTTATTGTTTAAATCATCCATAGTATCATAAGAAGATACTTCTGTTTTAATATAAATAGTCATTAAAGGGTTAAAAGAGTCTTAAATCGCTTAAAAATAGTGGTGTTTTAATATTAATGGGTGGGATGGGTTTTTTCCCTAATTTGTAATTACTTTTTTGAATAAGTGGGTTCGTCCTAAATCGCCATTAGACAAATAAAAAAAGCATATAAGCATTTTGCCTATATACTATTTATTCTTTTTATTTTTCCAAATAACAAAACCGATTAAACCTATAACTAAAATTACCGAAATTAATACAATAGGCATTACATAATTATTTTCTTTTTCTATTGCATCATATTCAATAACATCATTATCAGTATCAACAACTATATCTTTTTCTTCACGATTAATATTTAATGTATATGTTCTCTCACTTTCATCTTCGGCTTTAATAGTTATTTTAATAACATTACTACCAACATCTAAAGTATGTTTTCCATCTCCAGTAATAGTTGCTTTATCATCTTCTACATTTGCTTTAATTTCAATAGTAGTTGTTTCATAACCAACAATTACATCATAAGTTAAAACATCTTTATCAAAAGTTATATCACCATCGCTTAAAGTAATTGATGATAAATAATTATTATCTGATTTTTTTGTTTTTTCCTTTTTGTTATTTGTATTAGAACTAGGTTTTTTATTAGTAGTGTTATTATTTGAAGTATTGTTATTTGTGTTAGTATTAGTGTTATTGTTTGTTTGGTTATTGTTACTATTTGTGTTTTCATTTTCTTTTACAATAAATTTAATTGTTTTAGATGCATCACTTGTATTAATATCTTTATCGCCATCACTTGCAACTACATTTGAAAAAGTAATAGTAGTTGTTTCATCTTTTGTTAAAGATTTATTTTTGAATTTCATTGATAAAATTTTTGTTCCACTAGCAACTCCAGTTGATTTATATAATACAAGTGTTTTTCCTTGTGCTAAATCAAAACTTTCCAAAGCATTAATAGAAGTTAATTCTATTTTGTTTGTATCATAATTTAAATTACCAACTAAACCACATAAACCACTACAAGCACCATTAAAATCAACTAAATTATTAACTTGAATATATAATGTTATTTCACTTTCAAAAGTATCATTTCCAACTATATTTGCATTAAAACTACTAGCATTAACATTTGTCGCAAATAATAGTGTAGAAAGTAATATTGTTAAACTAAATAATATCTTCTTCATTATTGCACCTCTTGAATTTTAGCAACATCTCTACTAATTTTAACTAAATCAGTTATACCAATTTCTCCAGTACCAGTAATATTACCCGCAACTTCATAAACACCAGTTAAATCTTCATCTTGTGATAAATGTCTTTTAACCTTAACTAAGTCAGTAATAGAAATATTACCATCTCCAGAAACATCGCCTTTAACTACAACATCTAAATCTAAAACATTTTCATCATATTCATTTAAAACTCTTGCTATCATACCAGTTCCAACATTTCCAGTAATTTCAGTTGTTCCAGTAGTATCATAAATTTTTACTTTTCCATTGTCTTTTACATCAACATTTTTTGTAAAATCTTCTACACTTGTATTTTTACTAATATTCTTAATTAAATCGCTAACATTATCAACAAAGTATTTTGTTAAGTTAGGGAATAAGTCTTTGCTATTAACAAAAGTTACTTCAAAACCACCTTGAATAGCAACATTTTCCGAAAATGCATTCTTTAAATCACACATTACATAAAAATTATATGAACTTGCTTTTTCATCTATCTTGTCTTTAAAATGAATTTTTGCGGTTCCATTATTTAATTCTTTTCCTTTAAATGTAGTTGTTCTGCATTTTTCATTATCTTCACTCCAACTTCCACCTTCAAAATTTTTATAATAACAAAAGTTAAATTCATAATCGGTATTTTCTTCAAAACCAAGTCCAGAAATAACTACATCTATTGGTGCATTTCTTGTTGCTATATATGATAAATCACTTGTTTGTAAATATAAATTTTTACTATTTGCTTTTAGACTAGCATTTGCCAAAGTTGGAGAATCAACTATGTATAATACTGGTGCATCGCTAAATAATATTTCATCGCCTTTTTTAATTGTTAATTTATAAGTAGGATTTTCATAATTTTTATAATTATCTACTTTAAATAACAAACCTATAGTATTTAATTCTGAACCTTTAACTTGTCCTTGTTTTAATTCTACTTCATAATCTCTTGCATAAGATTCAGTATTTTCAATATAACCACCATATTCTAAAATATATTCATAAGTATCGTTATCATTGAAATTATCTCCCATATATCTTAAATATATTGAAGAATATTTTGTGAAAACATCTTTATTAGTATCATAAATACCGCTACCATAAAAGTAATTTCCATCTCCCCTAAATGCTGATAAATTCTTTTTACCATTTTCAAAGAAAATATTTGATGATAAATATGCATCTTTTCCTAAAGAGTTATATTTATATTCTTGCTTTGTTATTATGTCATCAACTTCAACATAAAATTCATATAACTCTGCATTTAAATCTTCTTCTTTATTTAATTCTAAAACTAAATCTTTTAATTCTATTTCATAACCATTATTTAATAATAAACCATTTACATTTAATTCTTTATTGTAAATTGTAGAATTACCTTTTTTAACTTCAACTGATACAGGATAATCTTTATCAATATAATCATTTCCATTAACACTTAAAGATAAAGTGTTATTAGCATTATGAAAATTACTATTAATAATAAAATATTCTCTGTATTCTATATCAGATTTTTTAATTTCAGTATCTTCAAAATTAGTATAAATTAACTTTGAACTATAACTTGGTAAAGTATCATCTTCTATTAATAATATATTAAAATAATCATAAGTGGTATTTCCATCTGAATATTTTAATGGTGTTTCAATTTGAATATCGTTTATACTAGTATTAATCCAAAGACTATAAGGTGCAGTTTCTAAATTAGTATAAAAGTTAAAATCAATACCTTGTTCAAGTTCACTGCCTTTATATATTAATTCATTTTGAATTGCACCACCAGAAATTTTATATTCTGCATTATCTATTAAATTTTCCCCAGTAAGTTTAAAAGAAATATTTTGTTTATTATTTAAATAGATACGTTTTACATGATCATCAGTATCTTTTGCATTAATATCTTTATTTCCTTGTTTAATATCACTAATTTTAATTTTGCTATCTTTAATATCATCAAAATAAGTTAGTTTAAGATTAATTGTTTCTGATGCATATTGTTTATTGCATTCCCACTCATCACAAATTTTAATCTCATAAGTAAATATTTCATCATCTGCATAACGTAAATTATTAAAATAAATTTGTCCTCTATAACCTTGCAAATTGTTATACACTCCACCAGGACCACCGCCATTTTCCTCCATAAACCTAACATAATAATCATCAGTTGTATTAATATTTTCAAGTTCAAAATCTAATATAACTTTATTATATTTATCAATTATATAATTACCATCTTCATCTATTTCAGCCAAATTATCGCCTTGATAAATACCATTAATTTTTATTGTAGGTTCCTTAACTTCTTCTGCCATTACTGGTATAACAAAAAGAAAGTTTTGCATCAATAAACCTATACACATAAATACATTTAAAAATTTCTTTATCATATTACCACACTCCTTAAATCTTAAAAAAGTTCATTAAATGTATTGAAAAGTTTTTATCTCTTCATATCTATTATAACATAAAAATTTATAATAAATTTATTATTTTTATGTTTTTGTCTAAAGAAGAAATATCGGTTAAATTTTCATTAAGATAAAAATTAAACCTTTGACTAACATTTGTTTCGTCTTCTAAAAGTCCATGTTCTTCATTAAATATATATTTGAGAGTATTTACAAATATATAACTTAATTCTTTTAAGGTGTTTATTTTCTTTCAAAAGCATTAATAAATCTAAATAACTATTTTTCATAATCTAAACCAACCACTTTGTCATATATGCCTAGCAATATTAATAAATACATAAAGCCACCGCCAAAAATAATTGCGAACCAAATGTTAGTAAAATAACAACTAAAGGTTATAAAGGTTATTTAGAACATATTAATGCTATTATTGGCGATGTTAAATTGAAAAAAATTGATACATTTATGCTAGATACAATGTATCAAAAAATCAAATTAGGTAGAACTGGAAAAGAACTTTCTACTAAAACAATGATACATTATTATAATTTAATGAGTATTATGTTTAAACAAGCAAAAAAATGGAAGTTTATTGAAACTAACCCAAATGAAGATGCTAAAAAACCTAAATTAACTAAAAGAAAAAGACATTTTTATGATAACGAACAAGCGATGAAATTATTAAATTGCTTAAAAAATGAAAACATTAAATATAGAGCAATAATTACACTTGCAATAGATAGTGGCATACGAAGAAGTGAATTATGTGCTATTCGTTGGTCTGATATAGACTTTGATAACAATACATTATACATAGACAACACATTAAAAGTTATTGATGGCGAATTTGATGAGTTAAAAGCAAAAACTGATTATTCTATTAGAACTATTAAACTTGGAAAAGAAACAATGCAAGTTCTAAAAGAATATAAGAGTTGGCAAAATGAATATATCTTTGATAAGGGTAGTAAATGGGTAGGAACTGACAGAGTTTTTACCACTGTTAATGGCAAACATATGCATCCAGATACTACAAATGAAATATTACAAAAAGTTTTACAAAAATATGATTTACCGAAAATTACTTTTCACGAATTACGACATACTTGTGCTAGTATTTTAAACAGTAAGGGTGTTGATGCTAAAACTATTAGCGAAAGATTAGGTCATGCCGATGCTAGTATCACACTAAATACATATACACATACTTTTAACACATCAAAAGAACAATGTGCGAATGTATTTGATAATTTGTATAGGTTTGGCGGTAATGCAACTTTCGACAAATTACGTGTTCCAACACATGAAGGTCGGATATGCATTGGCACTTTTCCAACTTTCGACAATCGTAAATTTGATATTCGGAATAAAATTTTTCCACGAAGGCGATTTTGTTAAAAAGTTAATCGGCACTATCATAATGATGATTGGCTCGGTTGTCATTATTCTTTGCCCGTAATTAAATTTCGACACCTGACATCATATCAATAAGCGTTTGAATTGTCGTGTCCATACTAACGCTGTCTGAGGTTCTTTGTTGCAAGAATGCGTTAATTTGCGGCATATATTCGATAGCGATATCAAGACGGGGGTTACTTCCCGGATTGTACATACCTACGTCAATCATATCCTTATTTTCACGGTAAAGTGACATCAAGGTACGCATTTTTGCTGCCGCTGCTTTATGCTCGGGAGAACAAATTGCCGAAAACAGACGGCTGATACTTCCCAAAACGTCAATCGCAGGGTAATGGTTCATTTCTGCAACTTTTCTGGACAAGAAAATGTGACCGTCAGTAATACCGCGAACCGTGTCAACGATAGGGTCGTTAATATCGTCACCTTCCATAAGAACGGTGTACAAAGCGGTAATTGAACCGCGCGGAGAATTACCTGCACGCTCAAGAACTTTTTGAAGCCATGAGAAAATTGACGGCGGATAACCTTTC
>OJAW01001155.1_pt1 | contig 16064 bp, 15 predicted proteins | sample 1589151 | NCBI WGS metagenome assembly OJAW01 (sample SAMN03283290) | human gut metagenome | biome: human-associated habitat; material: feces | host: Homo sapiens | place: Peru | collected 2012 | reverse complement strand
GTGAACCAGCTAAATTATCTAATGTTAAAAAAATAGTTATTTCAAAAGATTAATTAGTTTTAAAAGTTTTGCTAAATAAAGCAAGACTTTTTTTATACTAGGAAAGTCATCTATTTTTTGTAAATGAAAGTCTTGATATATGGCCGAACATATGATATAATCAAATTATCCAAGGTGGTTGGTCTTATGAATACTTATAAAGGCATATAAATTAAGAATTTATCCTACAGATTTATAAAGAAAATTGATAAAAAAACTTTTAGAAGTACTAGATATATTTATAATAGTTTTCTGGCAGAAAGATAAAATAAATATAAGAAAGTAAAACAAGGATAAGTGTATATGAACAATTAAAAGAATTAACAGACTTAAAAAAAGAACGGTTAAAAGAAATAGATTCATGTGCCTTACAAGTATGTGTATATAATTTAGAGGATGTATTTCAAAAGTTTTTTAAAGAAAAGGGTTATCAAGATGTAAGCAGGGAAGTAAGAATAGATGTAATAATGAATTATTATGAAGAATTAATAAGAAAATAAATATTTTAAGTAATTTCCAATTAGGAAATTTTTTTCTTTTATTTAGATGATTTTAATGGTATAATAAATATTAAGATAGAGGTGTGATATGAAAAAAGTTATTATATTAATAATGTTGTTAATTACATTAGGGGGATGTAAGAAAAATACTAATGAACTTATAATGGTTACAGAAGCTGGATTTGCTCCATATGAATATTATGATGATGGAGAAGTTGTTGGGGTAGATGTTGATATAGCTAAAGAAATTGCTAAATATTTAGGTAAAACTTTAGTAGTTAAAGATATTGCTTTTGATTCAATTATTAATGAAGTTAAAACTGGTAAAGCTGATTTTGGAGCTGCTGGTATTAGTTATAGTGAAAATAGAGCTAAGAATGTGGATTTTTCTATTAATTATTCTGTAAGTAAACAAGTAGTTATTGTAAGTAATAATAGTAATATTAATAATGTAAATAATATAAGTAATAAAAAAATAGCTGTTCAACTTGGTAGTATTGCAGATACTTTTGTTACTGAAAATTTTAAGAATGCAAGTATTGTAAGACAAAAGAAATATTTAGCAGCGATTGAAGATTTAAAAGCAGGTAAAGTAGATTGTGTAGTTATGGATGAACTTCCTGCTAAAGAAATTGTTGCAAGTAATAGTGGTATTAAAATTCTTGATGGAAGTCTAACTAATGATTCATATGGAATGGTTGTTAAAAAAGGTAATAAAGAGTTATTAGATGCAATTAATACTGTTTTAGAAAAGTTGAAAAATGAAGGTAAAATTGATGAATATATAATTAATCATACTGAAAAATAGGTGAATTATGGTAGAAAAGTTTTATGATAGTTTTATTTATGATGGAAGATATAAATATATTTTTGAAGGGTTATTTAATACTTTAGTTATTGCTTTATTTGCTTGTTTAATTGGGGTTTTTATAGGAATTCTTATAGCAATTGTTAGACACAATCATGATACAAATGGTAAATTAAAGGTATTAAATAAATTAGTTACATGGTATGTAAATGTTGTAAGGGGAACACCGGTATTGTTACAATTAATGATAATTTATTATGTTATATTTAAGTCTGTTGATATTAGTATAGTTATTGTGGGGATTTTAGCTTTTGGGCTTAATTCTGGAGCTTATGTATCGGAAATTATTAGGTCTGGTATTAATTCAATTGATAAAGGTCAAATGGAAGCTGGATTATCTTTGGGACTTAATTATAGAAAAGTTATGAGATATATTATTATGCCTCAAGGGATTAGAAATGTTATGCCTGCTTTAGGAAACGAATTTATTACATTAATTAAAGAAACTTCAGCGGGGGCTTATATAGGTATTATGGAACTTACAAAAGCAAGTGATATTATTGCATCAAGAACTTATGATTATTTCTTTCCTTTGATAATTATTGCATTAATATATTTGGTTATTACTTTGGGATTAACTAAATTGGTTAATAGAATGGAGGTAAAACTAAATGCTAAGTGTTAAACATTTGAAAAAGAAATTTGGTAAAAATATAGTTTTAAAAGATATTAGTTTTGATGTTAGTGCTGGAGATATTATAGCAATTGTTGGTCCTTCAGGAAGTGGAAAAAGTACATTGCTAAGATGTCTTAATATGATTGAAGTACCTAGTAGTGGTAAAATAATTTTTGAAGGAACTAATTTGGTAGATAAAAATACTAATTTGCCTTTAACTCGTGAAAAAATTGGAATGGTTTTTCAACAATTTAATTTGTTTAATCATTTAAGTGTTTTAGATAATTTAATGCTTGCTCCAGTTAAACTTAAAGTTATGGGTGAAGGTAGTGCTAAGAGAAAAGCAATGAATCTTTTAGAAAAAATTGGTTTAAAAAATAAGGCGTCGAGTTATCCATCAAGTTTATCGGGTGGTCAAAAACAAAGAGTAGCAATAGTTAGAACTTTAATGATGGACCCGGATATTATTTTGTTTGATGAACCAACAAGTGCATTAGACCCTGAGATGGTCGGAGAAGTACTTGATTTAATTAAAATGGTTGCAGAAGAAAATAAAACAATGATTATAGTTTCTCATGAAATGAATTTTGTAAAAAGTATTGCCACAAGAATATTATTTTTAGATAATGGTAAAATATTATTTGATGGAAGTAATAAAGAGTTTTTTAATAATAAAAATGAACGAATAAAAATGTTTTTGCAAAAAGTTGAAAAATAAAATTGCAATTGATTATATTGTTTGGTATAATTTAATGGAGAATAAGGAGAGGATTTTAGATGAATGCAATTAATGTTAGAAGTGAAATTGGTCCACTTAAAAAAGTGCTTTTGCATAGACCTGGAAATGAACTTTTAAATTTAACACCTGATTCATTAAGTAGATTATTATTTGATGATATTCCTTTTTTACCTGATGCTCAAGCTGAACATGATGAGTTTGCTAGAGCTTTAAAAGAAAATGGTATTGAAGTTGTTTATTTAGAAGATTTAATGGCTAGTGTACTTGAAATAAGTGATGAAATTGAAGATAAATTTATTAGACAATTTATCTATGAAGCTGGTATAACAACACCAAAATATAAAAATTTAGTTTTTGATTATTTAAAGAGTTTTAATAATAAAAAAGAACTTGTATTAAAAACTATGGAAGGTATAAAAATTGAAGAAATAAGTAGAGCAAAAAGGAACGTTGAAAAATCTTTAGTTGACTTAGTTAGTGAAGAATCGGAGTTTTTAGCTGACCCAATGCCAAATCTTTATTTTACTAGAGACCCATTTGCTAGTGCAGGTAATGGGGTAATTTTAAATAAAATGTATTCTGTTACAAGAAATAGAGAAACAATTTATGCAGAATATATATTTAATTATCATCCTGATTTTAAAGATAAATTAGATAAATATTATGATAGATATTTACCATATCATATTGAAGGTGGGGATGTCCTTAATTTAAATAGTCATACTCTTGCTGTTGGTATTTCACAAAGAACTGAAGCTGCAGCAATTGATGAACTAGCTAAGAATTGTTTTAAAGACCCAAATTGCAAGATTGATACAATTTTAGCTTTTAATATACCTGAATCTCGTGCTTTCATGCACTTGGATACAGTATTTACTCAAATTGATTATGATAAATTTACATATCATCCAGGTATTATGGATACACTTCAAGTTTTTGAAATAACTGAAGGAGATATTCCAGATTCTGATGAAGACTTAAATGTTGTGGAAGTAAATGGTTCATTAGAAAGTATTTTAGAAAAATATTTAGGTAGAGAGATAACTTTAATTCCATGTGCCGGTGGAGAAAAGATTTCTTCAGAAAGAGAACAATGGAATGATGGAACTAATACATTATGTATTGCTCCAGGTGTAGTTGTTGTTTATGATAGAAATAATATTACTAATAATATTTTAAGAGAACATGGTATTCATGTAATTGAAGTAAGTAGTGCAGAATTATCTCGTGGTAGAGGTGGCCCTAGATGTATGAGTATGCCACTTGTTCGTGAAGATATTGAAGAAGTAACTGTAGAAAAGAATGAAAGTATACCTACAATAAAAATAGAAGATTTTATTAAAATAGAAAATGATAATAATGTAGATTTAAGAGGTAGAAATTTCTTAACATTACTAGATTATACACCAGAAGAAATTAGATATTTATTAGATTTATCTAAAGATTTAAAAGATAAAAAGAGAAATGGTGTGGAACATAGATATTTAAAAGGGAAAAATATTGTATTATTATTTGAAAAGACTTCAACTAGAACTAGATGTGCATTTGAAGTTGCTGGAATGGATTTAGGTATGGGTGTTACTTACTTAGACCCTGGTTCTTCACAAATGGGTAAAAAAGAATCTATTAGTGATACAGCAAAAGTATTGGGTAGAATGTATGATGGTATTGAATATCGTGGATTTGACCAAAAGATTGTGGAAGAACTTGCAGAAAATGCTGGTGTTCCAGTTTGGAATGGTTTAACTACAGAATTCCATCCAACACAAATGCTTGCAGATGTCTTAACTGTTGAAGAAAATTTTGGACATTTAAAAGGTATCAAACTTGTATTTATGGGTGATGCTAGAAATAATGTTGCTAATTCATTAATGGTTGTATGTGCTAAAATGGGAATGCATTTTGTAGCATGTGGACCAAAGAGTTTATGGCCAAATGAAGAATTAGTAAGTAAATGTATGGAAATTGCTAAAGAAAATGGTGGCTCTATATCTATGAATGAAAATGTAATTGATGCAACAAGAGATGCAGATGTAATATATACTGATGTTTGGGTGTCTATGGGAGAACCTGATGAAGTATGGAACGAAAGAATTAATCTTTTAAAGGATTATCAAGTAAATGCGGATATTATGAACAATGCAAGAGGCGATGCAATATTCTTACATTGCTTACCATCATTCCATGATTTAAATACAACAATTGGAAAAGATATATATAGTAAGTTTGGTTTAAAAGAAATGGAAGTTACTGATGAAGTATTTAACTCATCAAAATCTAAAGTATTTGATCAAGCTGAAAATAGATTGCATACAATAAAAGCTGTAGTTTATGCAACTATGAGGGAAGATAATGAGTAAAATAGTAATTGCCTTAGGTGGTAATGCTTTAGGTAAAAATCCAGAAGAACAAATGAATTTACTAAAAAATGTAGCAAAGATTATTGTTAGTCTTGTTAAAAATGGTGAAGAAATTGTTCTTACTCATGGGAATGGTCCTCAAGTTGGACAAATAGCTTTAGCAATGGAGTATTCTTCTAAAGGAGAAGCTAATACTCCATTCATGCCATTTCCTGAGTGTGGGAGTATGAGTCAAGGTTATATTGGTTACGGATTACAACAATGTATTCAAAATGAATTAAAAAAAGAAGGTATTGTTAAGTCATGCGTAACTTTAATAACACAAGTTCTAGTGGATGCAAAAGATAGTGCTTTTTCTAATCCAACTAAACCTATTGGAATGTTTTATAGTAAGGAAGAGGCTTTAAAACAAGAAAATGAAAAAGGTTATACTTTTGTAGAAGATGCAGGACGTGGGTATCGTAGGGTTGTACCATCTCCGATGCCAATAGATATTGTTGAAGCAGATGCTATAAAGAATCTGATAGAACAAAATTCACTTGTGATTGCTGCAGGTGGTGGAGGTATTCCTGTTATTAATGATGGGAATAACTTAAAAGGAGTTGAAGCTGTTATTGATAAAGATAGAACAGCATCTCTTCTTGGTAAATTAATCGGGGCAGATAAGTTATTAATCTTGACTGCTGTTGATAAAGTTTCAATTCATTATAATACTGATTTTCAAATTGATTTGGATGAATTAAGCGTTGATGATGCGTTAACTTATATTAAAAAGGGAGAATTTGCAAAAGGTAGTATGTTACCAAAAGTTGAAGCATGCTTGGATTTTGTGAAAAACTCTAATCGTGTAGCAATAATAAGTTCTTTAGAAAAAGCTGAAGATGCAATATTAGGAAAAACAGGTACAGTAATAAAGGAGGAAAATTAAAATGGCAAAAGCTAAGAAAAAGGCTAAAACAATGTTATCGTCTTTTTCAATTATTCTAATACTTATATTTGGTCTTGGAATATTATCACATTTACTTCCGGATGCTAAGTTTGTAGGAGATACATTAGTTGATGGAAGTGGTACTGTTGGAGCAACATTATCTCAAGTATTAATGGCTCCGATTAAAGGTTTTGAAGATGCTATTGATGTTAGTATTTTCATAATGATGCTAGGTGGTATGCTTGCAGTTATTAATAAAACTGGAGCATTAGAAACTGGTATTAAAGTGTTGGTTCATAAACTTAAAGGAAAAGAAATTTGGTTAATTCCAATTCTTATGACAATCTTCTCAGTTTGTGGAACAACATATGGTATGCTTGAAGAAACTGTAGGTTTCTATGTATTATTATCAGCTACAATGATGGCTGCTGGAATGGACCCATTAGTTGGTTCTGCAGTTGTACTTCTTGGGGCAGGTAGTGGATGTTTAGGTTCTACGATAAATCCATTTGCAACAGGTGTTGCACTAAGTGCTCTTCCAAAAGACATAGCAGCTGATCATGGATTTGTAATATTAATTGCAACATTTTTATGGTTAACTACTTTAATTGTTTCAATTCTATTTGTTATGAATTATGCAAAAAAGGTTCAAAAAGATAAAGGTTCAACTTTCTTATCTTTAAGAGAACAAAAAAATGCTGAAAAATCATATGGTAGATTTGAAGATAAAAAGGAAGAAGTTAAGTTATCAACTACACAAAAAATTACATTAATATTATTTGGATTAACATTCCTTGTAATGGTTATAGGTTTCATTCCTTGGGGTAAATTCAATATTACAATATTTAATAAATTTACAGGTTGGTTAACTGGTGCTCCATTAGGTGACTGGTGGTTCTACGAAGCAGCTTTATGGTTCTTAATCATGTCAATCATTATTGCAATTATTAATAAACTTGGTGAAAAAGGTTTTGTTGATACATTTGTTGATGGTGCTGATGATATGATTGGTGTTATTCTAGTTATTGCAATAGCTAGAGGTGCAAGTGTACTTATGGCTGAAACTCATTTAGATAATTATATTATCTTTAATGCTGCAAATTTCTTAAGTAAAGTGCCTGAACTTCTATTCGTTCCACTTAACTATTTATTACATGTAGTATTATCATTCTTAGTTCCATCTAGTAGTGGTCTTGCTACATTATCTACACCAATTATTGCTCCACTTGCTGCTCAACTTGGTTATAATGTTGAAGTTACTATTATGACTATGGTTGCTGCAAATGGTTTAGTAAATTTAATTACTCCAACTTGTGGTGCTATAATGGGTGGTCTTGCTTTAGCTAAAGTTGAATATTCAACTTGGTTTAGATGGGCTATCAAATTAGTAATTCTAATTGGTATTCTAAATATGTTTGTATTAAGTGTATTTAGTTTAATAGTTTAAAATTTAATTTAATACTCACTTTAAAAAGTGGGTATTTTTTTGTGAAAAAATATTTTAGTTCAATAAAAAAAGCAAGTAAGACGCATCCGACTTGTCCAGGTGGGGTCCGAAGACTTTCCACCGCCATTCAATTATATTTAATTAAAAAATTCTTTTATATCTATTTCTAGAGCATCTGCAATTCTACCTAGAATAGCAATACTAAAACTTTTCTTTCTTTTTTCACTTTCTATTTCTGCTAAATAGTCCATCGACATATCTGCAGCTTCTGATAAGCTTTGCAAGATATGTCCTTTTTCTTTTCTATATTTCTTGATATTTTTTCTAACTACATAATAGTAATAGTCACTTGGATGGATTTTCGCCATAAGTAACAACTCCATAAATATATTTTATCAAAAATATTCTTTAATTAATGTGGGCTTATAGCACCATGCAAAATTCGTATTTAATTGTTAAAATATAATTATGATAAAGTATTTATATAAGATATGAAAATGATATCAAAATGATATTTGCTTACAACTAAAATTGTTGTAAAATTAAATTGTAGGATAAATACTTTAAGAAAATTTAATCATAATAGTAAAAAGGTGGTAGTTTATATGGAACCTAGATTAAGAAAAATTACATTAATTGTTTTGGAAGTTTTAATAGTTATTTATATCTTTTGGAGTAACAAAAGCATTTATGAAACCGATTGAACAAGGGGTAATTTAACGGAAATAGCATTATCTAGTTGTGCTAAAATAAAATTAACTGGAACTAGTTCCATTAATTTATCAAATTCATATCCAATGAGTAGAAATAGAGGTTTACAAACTACACCTTATAGTTTAACTGTTACAAGTTATTGTGATTCTTATGTTGGTTTTAATTTATATATTGCAACTTTAAGTAGTAATACTTTGGATGCTTCAAAAATACATTATGTATTAACTGATAAAGGTAGTAAAGATGCAATAGTTGAAGGTGTTTTATCAACCGCAGATAATGGAGTAGCAGCAGACCCAAGGGCATGGTAAACAACACTAACTAATTTTGACGGTAATGTTAACGGAAAAGTCATAATATAGTTGAACTGGATATATTCAGGATTTATGGAATGGGTTATTTCACGTACATCAAATAATTCTGATTGTGCGTTTCTTGTACATGATATTGGAAGTGTACAAAGAGGATAAGTTAGTGATAATAGTTGCTCAGTAAGACCTGTTTTCTTTCTCAATCAATCAGTTACTTATGCCTCTGGTGATGGTACTATGTCTAATCCGATAATATTGGGAGATTAAAAAAAGTAGATTTTTTGTTAAATCTACTTTTTATCTCCTAGAATACGTTTTAAGATTGTGCTTGCTTTTTGTGATTCTTGGATTGAGTATGGTGTTGATGATAAAGTCTTCTTTAAGTCTTTGTCATCCATTGAGGTAACAGTTGTTACTATTTGTGCTATTGTATCATTATCTAGTAGTTGTTCTCCTATTTCTTTTAATCTTTGATATAAGTAATCTAAATCTTCTATAAAAGGAACTTGCATGTAATAAAATATTTTTCTTGCTTTTTTGAAAGCTAAATTTTTGTTAATGTCTACGAATGGAAACTCTTGATGTAAATCATATGAAATGAAAAATCTATAATATGAACAACCTAAGTTTGGTGTTATGTTTGATTTTGCTTTTTCATTTTTTTCAATATTCATTGGTACAAGAAAATGTCTTATATATTGTTGATAAGTTGTATCTTTCTCATTTTGCTTTGAGTCCCAGGTTGGGTCAATTGCAAAAATACCATGAATATTATATTTATCATCATTTAAATAAACTGCAATAGAATCATGTCCTGCTTTTTTCTCATTTTTAGGTGTCCATAATATCTTTTCAACAGGAATATCTAAAACTCCACATAAACCAAAAAGATAATTAGCAAAACCTGCACAAACTATTTTATCACATTTTAATATTTCTGCTAAACTTCTACTTATTGTTTCATCTTCATGACTTTCTTCTTTTTTATAAATTCTTGATTTAACAATGTTATAAGCATAAAATAAGCTTTCAGCTGGTGAATAATTCTTGTCTTTAACTTCCTCTATAATAGCTAGTAATTTGTTATACATTTCTATTAAATCTTTTAAAGACATTTCTTTTCCTTCATTGTATTTATCATAAAAAGTTACGTTTTCATGAATATATGGACTTCTAAGTATTTCTAATGTATCTTGTAGTGATAAATCTATTATATTTAGATATATCTTTCTTTTAGTAAGAAGTACTCTGGTTGGTAAATCATTTATTGTTTCTAATTCAAATGTTGGTGTTGATGATTTGATTAAATCATAAAGTTTAGAATAAGATAATATTGTTTGTATCTTGTCTGGTATTAATTTTAGATTTATTTCATTAAAATCCATTGATGTAAGTAATGGATTGTTTAAAAAGTTTAAATAATCTGCTTCTGATTTAAATGTCAATCTTAAAACATTACTATCTTCATAGTAATCTGCTACTTTATCATTTTTGTAAAGTTCGTTTTTAGAAATAATAATATCAATTTTTAACATACAAAACCCCTTCTTTGTAGGTAATATACTATCATTTTTACACTTGTTTGTCAATAAATTTAGATTATTAAATTGAATAATCAAATATTTTAGTTTAAAATAATAATGGGTGAGTAATTGTGAAAACAATAAAAGATATAGATTTAAAAAATAAAAAAGTTGTTATTAGAGTAGATTATAATGTACCAGTTGAAAATGGTGTTATTAAAGATAATTCTAAGATAAAAAAGAGTTTAAAAAGTATAAATTATTTACTTGAAAATAATTGTAGAGTTGTAATACTTAGTCATTTTGGAAGAATTAAAAGTGAAGAAGATAAAACTAAAAATAGTTTAAAAATAGTTGCAAAAGAACTTGCTAATTTGTTAGATAGAAATGTTAAATTTTTAGATAATTGTTTTGGTGATAAAGTAAAAAGTATTGTTGATAATTCTAGTTTAGGTGAAGTAATATTACTTGAAAATACTAGATTTATGGATATTCCAGAAAAAAAAGAAAGTGGAAATGATTTAGCTTTAGCAGAATTTTGGGCTAGTTTAGGTGAAGTATATATTAATGATGCTTTTGGTTCAATGCATAGAGCTCATGCTTCAACTGCTGGTATTGCTAAGTTTATACCTCATGCTATTGGTTTTTTAGTTATGGATGAACTTGAACATTTAAATATTTTGATTTCTGGTACTCCACATCCTTTTACAGTGTTTATGGGGGGGGCTAAAGTTGATGATAAACTACCTATTATTAAATCTTTAATTGATAGATGTGATTATTTATTAGTTGGTGGTGGTATTGCTAATTCATTTTTAAAAGCTAAAGGTGCTGATGTTGGAAATAGTATTGCCACTAGTGATGAAGAAATTTTAAATGAATTAAAAAAATTAATGGATGAAAATAAAGGTAAAATTGTCTTACCAGTTGATTTTACTATTGATGATGGTGTTATATATGATGTTGGAAATAAAAGTATTGATGTTTATAAAAAATATATAGATAATAGTAAAATTGTCTTTGTAAATGGTACTTGTGGTAAGTTTGAAGATGAAAGATTTATGGAAGGTACAAGCAATTTATTTAAAGTTTTAAGTGAGTGTGAAAGTAAGGTAATCGTTGGAGGCGGAGATACAGCATCGGCATGTAAGAAGTTTAGTTCTGAGGATAAATATTATTTTATATCTAGTGGTGGTGGTGCTACACTTGAGTATATTGCTGATGGTACATTAAAAGCTTTAGAATGGATGGAGTAAAATGAAGTATTTAGTTTGTAATTTCAAAAACAAATTACTTAAAGATGATATTTTAAAATACAATAGAAATTTAGGAGAAATAGAAACTAAAGTTAAGTTAGTATTATGTCCTCCTTCTATATATTTGTCCTTATTTGATAAAAATGGTTATGATTTAGGTGCTCAAGATATTAGTTCTTTTATGGATAGAACAATTACTGGAGAAATAGAAGCTAGTCAAATAAAAAGTTTGGGAGCAACATATGTTATTGTTGGGCATAGTGAAAGAAGAATATATAAGCATGAAATAAATATAGACTTTATTAATAAGATAAATAATGCTTTAGAAAATAATTTAAATGTTATATATTGTGTTGGTGAAACATTAAGAGATAAAGAAAATGGAAGTACATTTGAAATACTTGAAAAACAAATTAGTGAAGTTTTAAATAATGTAGAAATTAAAAATATTATGATTGCTTATGAACCGGTTTGGGCGATAGGTACTGGTAATGTTCCAAGTATTAAAGAAATAAAAGAAAATATAGAATTTATTAGTGATTTACTATATGAAAAATATGAATGTAAGTTAGATATTTTATATGGTGGCAGTGTAAATGATGAAAATATTGGGGAATTATGCAGTATTAAAGGTTTGAGTGGTTTTTTAGTAGGTGGAGCATCTTTAGATGTTGATAAAGTTAAAGGTATGATTTTGGAAATGGAGAAGTAGAAATACTTCTTTTTTTATGAATTTTTCGTGATTTTTTACATAAAACGTCATTAGTTTACGAGAATTGACAGTATTCGACAAAAGTTTTTGTAGCTTTTTAATATTTAGTGACTTATAATGGAGATGTAGGGAGAAAGAAATATATTTTTGAAAGGAAAATGAAACACATGAAAAAACAGGTTAAGGTAGTTGTCGTAGATGATAACGAGGCAGTGATAAGGAGTGTTAAAGATTACTTTAAAGATAGTGATATTATTTCAGTTATCGGGGGTTTTACTAACGGAAAGGACGCTTTAAATTATTTATTACAGTATCCAGATCAATATGATCTATTAATGTTAGATTTAATTCTAACACAATTCGATGGAATTAGAATTATCGAAGAACTTAAAAATCACAATATAAATAAGAAAATAATGGTTTTATCAAGTTTTAAAGATGATTTTACAATCAGAAGAGTTCAAGCTTTGGGAGCAAGTTACTTTATGCTTAAACCAGTTGATATGGAAATAGTTAATAGTAGAATAATGGATTTAGTTACTCACAAAGATGAAATGCAATTTGTTAAAGCCAATAAGATAGAAGTTGAAGTTAGTACTTTATTACATGATTTAGGAATACCTAGTCATGTAAGGGGTTATGAGTACATAAGAGAGGGTGTTTTATTACTTTTTGCAAATGATGGTGTTGCTTCTTTAGTAACAAAAGAAATTTATCCGAAGATTGCTAATAAGTATCAAACTACTTCTTCAAGAGTTGAAAGAGCTATTAGACATGCTATTGAAATTAGTTGGACTAGAGGAGATATTAAACTCATGGAAGATTTGTTTGGTAATAGTATTGATTTTGATAGAAGTAGACCAACAAATTCTGAATTTTTATCAACAATTGCTGATAGATTTAGATTAAATGCTAGAGAATTAATTGCTTAAGTTCTGTATGGTACAGAACTTTTTTGTTGAATTTTATTTTTTGTTGTGCTATCATTTTATTGAAGGTGAAACATGAAAAAGATATTAACTATTATATTAGATGGTTTTGGAATTCGTGAAGAAGAAAAAGGAAATGCTATTAAAGAAGCACATATGAATACATTTAATTCATTGTGGGATAAGTATCCTCATGCTCTTTTAGGTGCTAGTGAAGAAGCTGTTGGTCTTGCACCTGGTCAAGCTGGTAATAGTGAAGTTGGACATATGACTATTGGGGCTGGAAGACTTCTTAAACAAAATGAGATACTTGTTAATGATTTTTTATCATCTCCAGATATGGAAAATAAAAATGTTATTAAATTACTTGAAAATAAAGATAAAGATATTCATATAATGGGACTTTGTAGTGATGGTAATATTCATGCTGGTGTTGATGATTTTGTTAATATGTATAAATTTTTAGTTAATAATGGTTTTAGTAAGATACATTTTCATTTAATAACTGATGGTAGAGATACTGGTGTTCATGATGCTATGAAGTATGTTAATATGATAAAAGATGTAATTAAAGAATATGGTGTTGGGGAAATTGTTAGTGTATGTGGTAGATTTTATGCTATGGATAGAGATGAAAATTGGGATAGAACTAAAACTTATTATGATTTAGTAACTATGGGAAAAGGAATAAGTTCTATAAATATAGAAAAATCTATTGAAAGTAGTTATGGAAAAGGAATAACAGATGAATTTATAAAACCAATTGTATGTAGTAAAAATAATATTAAAAATGGTGATATTATTATGTGGATGAATTATAGAGCTGACAGAGCTAAACAAATATTATCATCAATTGTTAATTGGAGTTCTTTTGAAGGTTTTAGTGTTTCTAATATGAAAGATACTTTAGTATTTAGTTTTTTACCTGTTGATAAAAAAATTAAAACATATAATTTGATAGAACCAACAACTGTTAAAAATTCACTAGGGTTGTATTTAAGTGAACTTGATTTTACTCAAGCTAGAATTGCTGAAAGTGAAAAGTTTCCTCATGTTACTTACTTTTTTGATGGTGGTGTTGATGGCAAGATTAAAGGATGTGATAAGTTTCATATTCCTTCACCAAGTGTTGCGACTTATGATTTAAAACCTGAAATGAGTTGTATTGATGTTACTAAAAGAGTAATATTATCAATGCGTAATGATTATGATTTTATTTTAGTTAATTTTGCTAATCCTGATATGGTTGGTCATACTGGAGTTATGGAAGCTGCAGTTAATGCTTGTAGTGCTGTTGATATTTGTTTGAGTAAAATAATTGAAAAAGCTGAAGAAAATTTTTATAAAGTTATTATTCTAGCAGATCATGGTAATGCTGATACAATGATTAATGAAGATGGTAGTGTTTGTACTACTCATACAACTAGTAAAGTTCCATTTATTATTTGTGATGATAAAGTTAAATTGAAAAGCGAGGGAACTCTTGTTAATGTTGCTCCAACAATTCTTGATTATATGGATATAGCAATACCAAAAGAAATGGAAGGAACTGAATCATTAATAATAAAAGATTAGGAGGTTTTTATGTATTATTATATAGTTGATGGAAATAAAATTTTGAAGTATGAAGTTAGTTTTGATTTAGAAAAAGTAAAAGAATTACAAAAAAAATTATTTAGAGATTGTAGTATCGAAAGAGCTGGAAGTTATTTATGTTATGGAATTCCTAGACGTAATCCTTTGACAATTTATAAAAAGTTTGAATATAAACAAGTTGATGTTCAAGAAGATTTTTATGGTGATAGAGATGTATATCAAGTGGAGTATATTGAAATTGTAAAACCAAAATTATATAATTTGATTGATAATATAATTGCTGGTGATGTAGAATCATTAAAAAATGTTGTAATGTATGTTGCTAAAAAGCCTGAAGATGAAAATGTTAGAGATATAAATTACTATTATTATACTTTACAAAGAATGTTTAAAATGAGACTTGTTGATACTTTAGATATTTCTATATATAATAAGGTTAGAGAATTTGTTGGTGAAGAAAAAATAAAAAGTAATGATTTAAAATTAGTTCTTAACAAAAAATAAGTTAAGAACTTTTTTGTTTTGTAGATTTTTATAAAAATGTTTGATATACTTTATAATAGTGGAGGATTGTGTATGGAAAATACTAAAAAGAAGAAAACAGGGATTATAGTTTTGGTTGTATTATTAGTACTTGCAGTAGTAGGCTTATCAGGTTATATAGTTTATGATAAGGTATTTGCTAATAAAAATGATGAAGTAAATGACAGTGGTATTTATTGCAATAATTGTAATTGGCCACAAGAACGTTATAATAACCGTTTGAACAAGGAAGAATATGAGCAAGTAACTAAAGAAATATTAAGTTTAACTAAAGAGGATAGAATTATTAATAATGAAATAGGGAAGTTTAATGAAATTATTAATGGTTTTCGTGATTCTATTTCTAATACAATTAATAATAATTGTGACTTATTTGAAAAAGAATATTTTGGTTTACCTAGAAACGGAAGTGAAGATTATTTAAAAAGGATTAGTGGGTTATTAATGTCGTGTAGATATGGTGCTGGTTATGAGATTAAAAATGAAGCTTCAGGACAAAGTTATTTAATGGATGATGATGACTATGCAGATTTTAAAAAATATTTTGCTGTAGATTTAGAAAAAGATTATGACTTTAATAATAAAAAATATTATTTAGCTTATAAAGCTGACAATAGAAGTAATAAAAAATATCATTATTATTATGTTAAAACTATAAAAGGTGACTACGTAGATGTACAAAATTCTCATTATCCTTCAACTGTTTATGATTTTAAAAAAGTTGATGGAAAATATATTGTTAATTTTGATATAGTAGATTTGATTCTAGATGTTGGTTACGAAAAAATTGGTAATGCTATATTAACATTATCTATTAAAGATAATCATGCTTATTATGAATCGTTTGTTATAAATATTGATTAGTAATAATTATTAACACTGAAAAAGATATATTCTTTTTTAGTGTTGAATTAGTCAACAAAAAGTAGACACTAAAAAAGAATTTTTAGAACCCTAGTTCAGTTTTATACTGAATTGGGGTT
>OJAW01001154.1_pt1 | contig 16064 bp, 16 predicted proteins | sample 1589151 | NCBI WGS metagenome assembly OJAW01 (sample SAMN03283290) | human gut metagenome | biome: human-associated habitat; material: feces | host: Homo sapiens | place: Peru | collected 2012 | reverse complement strand
ACATCTTGTAATGGATATGGAAATACCTCATGTAATACGATGGATTGTTGTTCTTCAACTTATGAGGTAAAATCACGTGGTTATTGCGATGCATCATGTGGTTGGGGAGAAAGAAAAATAACATATAAAGAGTATTCTAATTACGATGATTCTTATTGTGGACGATACTATGATTATGAAGATTGCTATGATGATTCAGATTGCTATGAACCAGACCCAGAACCAGATTATGGTGGCGGTGGTTCATCAGGTGGTGGTAGTTCAAGTAGTTCATGTAGCAGTATTAATGGAACAAGATGTTATAATGGGTCATGGGTATATATTTCAGAATGCTGTGATGATGGATATTGTAATGGCTACATTCCAAGAAGCAGTTTAACTATGAGTTCAGGTTGTTCTTCAAGTGGAGGATCATCAGGTGGAAGTTCTGGAGGTTCTTCAGGTGGAAGCTCTGGGGGTTCATCAGGAGGAAGTTCACGTAGTTGTGTAGGATATTATAACAATAGAAATGCTTGTGAAACTGTTGAAAGTACAACTTGTTGTAAAGCTTCGAATGGTAAGTGGGGATTATATTCATGAAAAGAAAAATAATTTGTGTTTTATTAATTACGTTATTTGTTTGCGGTTGCTCTAAACAAAAAGATGATGTATTACCGGAACGAGTAAAAAAAGAAGGTAAAATGTCCGAACAAATAAAAAAAGAAAATTTGTATGGATGTTGGACTTTAGAATCTTTAAGTGCTTTTGAAAAAGAAGATTTAATCGCAGATATTGAAAGAAAAGGTAATGTTAAATTTTATGAAGAAAAAATGATATTATGTTTAAAAAATGATACTGAAAACTGTGAAACTTTTTCATACGATATTGATGGCGATAAAATTAATGTTCAATTATTAAACAATAATGATGAGGATTATATTATTCCATATTACTTTGTTGACCTTTATGAAAGCAGTACACCAACTTTAGTTTTATCTTACGTTTTAGATGGAATTCAAGTAGATTATCATCTTAAATATGGTTGTTAAACTTAATTTTAACAACTTTTTTAATTGCATAAAATGTCGAATTTTGTTAGAAAAGCACTAGTTTTGACATGCTTTGTCGAATTGCTTGCAATTGGCTTTTAAATGATGTAAATTACTTCTTGAAAGCGGGTTTTGGTGGATCTATTTCATATTAATGCGTCCCGACAAAACTTTTATATTATATATAAATTAATTAAATACAAAAAAACAAAACAAAAATAATAAATCATAACTCATACATACTTTACATTTCCATCAAAATCCCTTTCAAAAAATTTAATAATTTGTTATAATAACAAGGAAGTTGGGAGTGTTAATATGTTAAAACCAGATTATAAAGTTGCAAAAGATAGAACAAAAGTTGAAATAAAGTATCAAAATGTTGATGAAAAAATAAAAAGTATTTATAAAGGCAAAAAATATTTTTTAAGAACTTATGGTTGTCAAATGAATGTTCATGATTCAGAGGCGATTGCATCATATCTAGAAAAATTAGGATTTACTAAAACTGATGTTTTAGAACAGTCTGATATAGTTGTATTAAATACTTGTGCTATTAGAGAAAATGCTCACGATAAAGTATTTGGCTATTTAGGTAGATGTAAACATTTAAAAAAGGAAAAGAAAGATTTAATAATTGTTTTAATGGGTTGTATGGCGGGTCAAGAAGATGTAGTCGAGGAAATTGAAAAAAATCACAAATATGTTGATATCGTTGTGGGTCCTAACAATTTATTTGATTTACCACATTTACTTTTAGAAAAATTAGATAAACAAAATATATTAGTTCATTCAAATAGTGATGTTGTACCTGAAGGTTTTGATTATAAAAGAGATTCAAAAGTATCGGCTTGGGTAAATGTTATGTTTGGCTGTGATAAATTTTGTACATACTGTATTGTTCCATTTACAAGAGGAAGAGAAAGAAGTAGAAAAATGGAAGCTATTGTAGAGGAATGCAAATGTTTAGTGGACTCTGGCTATAAAGAAATAACTTTATTAGGTCAAAATGTTAATGCTTATGGTAATGATTTAAATTTAGGCTATGATTTTGCAGATCTTCTTGAAAATGTTGCTAAACTTGGTATACCGAGACTTCGATTTGTTACATCACATCCTTGGAACTTTACCGATAAAATGATTGATGTCATTGCTAAATATGAAAATGTGATGCCATATATTCATCTTCCTATTCAATCAGGAAGTGATAAGATACTTAAGAAAATGAATCGTAAATATACAAAAGAGGAATACATCACATTATTTAACAAAATGAAAGAAAGAATACCTAATGTATGTATAACCACTGATATAATTGTGGGTTTCCCTGGTGAAACAAATGAAGACTTCGAAGAAACACTTGACATAGTTAATAAACTTAAATATGATGGTGCTTATACATTTATTTATTCAGAAAGAAAAGGTACTGCTTCATCATTTATGAAAGATGATGTTACTATAAAAGAAAAAGAAGATAGACTTCATAGATTAAATGAGATTGTTAATAAATATTCAAAAGAAAGTAATGAGAAAATGCTTAATAAAGTAGTTCCAGTACTATTAATTGGTGAAAGTGAAAAAGATAAAACTAAATGTTATGGATATACAGATACAATGAAACTTGTAAATGTTGATTGTGATAAAAAAGAAATAGGCAATATTGTAAATGTTAAAATAACTGATGCTAAAAGTTTTAGTTTAGATGGCAAGATTGTAAAGTAGGGATGTTCCTTACTTTTTTATTTGATTATCTTTTTGCGGTCGGTCGTTTTAGACATAAAAAAAACTTATGAATTTAATCATAAGTAATTTTTAATTGGTATCCCCGATTGGATTCGAACCAACGACCGACCGCTTAGAAGGCGGTTGCTCTATCCAGCTGAGCTACGGAGACAGCACAATTAAATTATATATCAAAGTGCTTATAATAGCAAGTAAAAATATATCATTTTTGTATAAAAATTAGTCATTTTTTGTAATTTCTTCGATTTCTGAGGCATAAAATATGCATTTTTCGTATTTTGTTTCATATTTTATAGAAAAAATATTAGGAATTTTATCTAAAAAATATTTTGAAAGAGCTAAAAGTTCAACATTATAGTTAGTCATATACATATTAAATTCTTCTTCATTAAAGTCCTTAATTACTTTTTTAATAATATCTTTTTCTGAAGTTAAATATTCATCAGAAGTCTTAATTTTTAATTTAAAATCTTTTGTATATGTTGTATTAAAGGCAAAACTAATATCATACCCTAAAAGTTTGGCTTTATATGCAATTATTGGCATTAAATCATCTCCATAATTAGTATGCTCATTTAATTGATATTTATACTTACATCTTTTCCTAAAGTATCCCTAATTGAAAGGGCTAAGGTATATTTTACTTTCTCGGTAATACTTTCATCACTTAAGTTTAAAAGCATTTTATTGTCAAATGACATATTAACACTACTTTCCATTATTTCATAATTTTTAAGTTCATAAGAAGCATTTAAAAAACTAATTAGATTACTTTCATAGATAGGGGAAGTTTTAAGTTCATTTACAATTATTTCAACAGCATTTGTATCATTATTTGTAATTTTAGTAATGGGAATATAATAAGTTAAATCATCAGTTTTACTAGCGTAATATACAGTAGTCTTAGTTACATTTTTAAAACTTTTAATATCATAAACTTTATTTATTCCATAACTTTTATCTAGAGAAACGGGGAGTTTAATTTTTGAATTTGGAAGTTCATTTAGCTTTTCATTTTCAACATATATTAAAATTTTATCAATAGTTTTTAGTTCACATAATGAGTATATAATACTTTCAATCATTTTTTCTTCATCATTTTCTTTAACAAGCAAAAACTCTTTAGAAAAGTTAAGTTTTAAAACTTTATCATTTAATGAATAATTTAAAAGTTTTGTATTTTCAGGTATTAAAGGTTCAAAGTTTACTGGTAAATAATTTTCATATAATGACCCCTTAGTTAATAAGTTAATTATATATTCAATATCATTATCTTTCTTTTTAATAATATTTGTTCTTGCTACATAACCATTTTGATCTTTTATATATAACGGCATAGTAAGTTCATTTATACTTATTATTTCTTCGGGATAAGATGTTTCATTACTAGGAAATATACATAGTAAAAGTACAATTAAAAGTGAGAATGTTGATATACATATTCTTCTTAAGGCATTTTTCTTAAGCATAATAGCCCCCTTATTAAAATATATTAATAAGTTTTTTTATTATTCAAAAAACCCCGAAGGGTTTATTTAATCAAGTGAAATTGCATTTAGTCGAAGAAGTTCTAAAATGGCGTTACATCTTCCTTTTACACCCAATTTCTGCATTGTATTTGAAATATGATTTCTAACTGTTTTTTGACTTATTCCTAGTTCTATAGCAATTTCATTTGTAGTTTTATTTTTAGCTAAAAGATCAAATATTTCTTGTTCTCTTTTAGTTAGTATTTTTTTCATATGCCATCCTTTCTTACCTTTTCATAATAATATATGAATATAGTAAAAAAAAGGCACGGTGGTATGCCTATTTATTTTGAAATTTAACGGTTATATACATTTGCGTATCATATAATGATTGAACCTCTTTGATGATATTATTTGCTTTTTCTACAGAAGCATCTTTATCATCCACAGTTACACTTATTTTATCTCCCTCGATTTTTACACAAGAGTTTAAATTAAATTTTTCTTTAATCAAATTTTCAATTTGAGATGTTTTTCCTTTTTTATAATTTAAATCTTTTAGTGTATTATATGCTTCATTTTTCTTTTCTTTAGAGGAAGATTTATCAATAAGAATTTTTTGTGCATCTTCCATTTCTTTAAGAATTTTTTCTTCTTCGGAAAGTTTTAAAGCAATTATTACATCTGAATCAGTTACTTTAATAGCATTATCAAGTTTTGTTTCAGTATTTTCAAAGACTGGTAAAGTACTTTCAGGAAGAGATATATAGTATATACCTAAAATAAGTATTAATGCAAAAAGAGTAATGAACCATAAATTTTGTTTATTTATCAAGACTATCCTCCTTCGATAGTAAATTATATTTTTATAATAAAAAAATATTCTTATTTTGAAAATATTTTATAAAATGTATGTAAAGTAATATAATAAATTAGCAGTAACACTTTGGGTGAACATAGACTAATAATTGTAAAAATACATATATTTTTGTATAATATTATTGTAGGTGATATAAATTGAATATAATTGTAAGTGCTGGTGGTACAGGTGGTCATATTAATCCTGCCTTAGCGTTAATAAATGAATTTAAAAAACAAGAAAAAAATTTAAATGTTTTATATATTGGTACTCATAATCGTATGGAAAAAGATATTGTTCCAAAACTTGGTATAAAATATGAATCACTAGAAATATATGGTTTTAGTAAAACTCAAATAGCTCGTGATTTTAAAAATATATTTTTAATAAAAAATGCTATAAAAAAATGTAATAAAATTATGGATGATTTTAAACCAGATGTTGTTATTGGAGCAGGTGGTTATGTTACAATGCCCGTTATTTATAGTGCTAAGAAAAAGAATATTCCAACAGTTATTTTAGAGCAAAATAGTATTCCTGGTAAAACGAATAAAGCCTTAGCTAAAAATTGTGATTTAGTATGCACTTCTTATGAAAATAGTAATAAATATTTTACTAAGGCAAAAAAATGTATATGTACTGGAAATCCAGTTGATTTAAAAATTAATAGTTTATCAAAAATTGATTTAGGATTTCATAAAAATAAAAAATTACTTTTGATAGTATCAGGTTCTTTAGGAAGTGAAACTTTAAATAACTTTTTTATATCACTACTTTCTAAAATAAATGAAGAAGATAATTATGAAGTTTTATATATAACAGGTAAAAGTTATTATGATGAATTTATAAATAATAAAAGTTTTTCTAAAAATATTAAAATATTACCTTTTTTAGAAAATATGTCATCATTATTTTATGATGTTGATTTAATTATAACTAGAGCAGGAGCTTCCACTTTAGCAGAAATAATGCAAGCAAATTTACCTTCGATAATAATTCCTTCGCCATATGTTGCGGGAAATCATCAATACTACAATGCATTAGATTTAACTGAAAGAGGCCTTGCTAAAATGTATGAAGAAAAGAATTTAAATGTTGATAAGTTATATAAAGATATTAATAATTTATTAAGTAATAATGATGAATATAAAACTATGAAAGAAAATCTAAATAAATTAAATAAAGTTAAATCATCAAAAATTATTTATGATGAAATAAAAAGGATTCTAAAATGAATGAATATGGTATAGTTTATGAAAATGTTGATTTAAAAAAATATACAACTTTAGGTGTTGGAGGAATAACCAAATACTTAATCGAAGTAACTAGTGAAAATAACTTAGTTTCATTAATCAAATATTTAAAAGATAATAAAATTAAATATTTTATTTTAGGAAATGGCTCTAATGTTATTTTAGATGATAGTTATTTTGATGGTGTAATAATAAGAGTAAATAAACTAAATAAGATTGAAGTAAATGATGATTTAGTTACAGCTTCATGTGGAGTAAAACTGGGATTTTTAAATAATATTGCTCTTCAGCATGGACTTGTTTCTTTATATTTTGCTTCACTTATCCCTGGTGAAGTAGGTGCTTCAGTAATGGGTAATGCAGGATGTTATAATCACAGTTTAATGGAATATGTTCAAAGTGTTAAGGTTTTAACTAAGGATGTTAATATAATAAATATTTCAAAAAGTGAAATAGATTATGGCTATAGATATACCTCTTTAAAAGGTAATATTATTTTATCTGTAACATTTAAACTTGAAAAAGGAGATTCCTTAGAAACATTAAAATTAATTAAGGAAAATAATGATAAAAGAATGGCCTCTCAACCATTAGATACTAAAAATGTTGGTAGTATATTTAAAAATCCCGAGGGCTTTTCTGCAGGTAAATTAATAGATGATTTAGGGTTAAAAGGTTATCATATTAATGATGCCTATGTAAGTGAAAAACATGCTAATTTTATCGTAAATAAGGGTAATGCAACATATTTAGATATACTTAATCTTATTAATTATATAAAATTAAAGGTTTTTGAACACTATAAAATCAGTTTAGAGGTTGAACCTAAAATTATTTCATGGAGTAATTTATGAAAAAGACTAAAAAGAAAATAAGATTATCTGGTGTTATTTTTATGCTTTTAACAATATATTTACTTGGAATGATTTTATATTATTTTATAACATTACCAGTTAAAAGTATTAATATAAAAGGAAATAGTCTTCTTACAGATAGTCAGATTATAAGTGAAAGTAAGATTGATTATAATAATTCAATATTTAAATTAAGTACAAACAAAATAAAAAATAATTTACTTAAAAATCCTTTGGTAGAAAGTGTAGATATTTCAAGAAATCTAAAGGGAACCATTAATATAGAAATTAAAGAAAGTAAAATACTTTTTTATAATATATTAACTAAAAAATTAGTACTTTCTAATGAAAAAGAGATGGAAGATACAGGTGATTATGTAGGATTTCCAGTTTTAGTTAATTATGTACCAAGTAATATTTATAAAACTTTAATAAAATCTCTTGCTAAAATAGATGATAGTAATTATAAAATGATTTCTGAGATAGAGTATTCAGTTGAAAAATATAATGATAAAGTAGTCGATGAAGAAAGATTTTTACTTAGAATGATTGATGGAAATACTATTTATGTAAATCTTGTTAATATTGAAAAACTAAATAAATATCAAGAAATTTATGCTGCTTTACAGGATAAAGGAACATTATATTTAGATAGCTCTAGTAAAAACTATGTATTCAAAAAATATAGTGAAGAAAAAAGTGAAAATTAATTAGTAAAAAATATGCAACTTAACATAAGTTTTTTTATAATAAATTTATTTATGTTTTTGCAAGTTGCATTAATATTTAATTTTATGTTATAATTAACTTGTCGAAAAATCTATTAAAAAAAGGGGATAATGAATATGAATGATAAGAAAAAATATTTAATTGACTTAACTCCTGCAGAGTATAGAGTTACTTTATTAAAGGGTAGCGATGATAAGGTCCTTTCAAGGTCTGATGCCCTATGTTTAAGAGGTTATGGTAATTGGAATTATGATAATTCTATTAAAGTGTATAGTAAAAAGGAATTAGAAAAACCATATGATTTTGATATAGTTGATAATTTTGATAACATTGATTATAGCCTTTTATTTGGGATTCCGGTTTGTTCTGAAAAACAAGCATTTATAGATTTAATGGACAATCCAAAAGATGAATTACAAACTTTATTAGAAGCATTAGGTGATTACTACTATACGCATAATGAATCTTTTGATTCACTCGAATTAAATAAAAGTCAAACTAGAAAATTAAATAAGTATAAAGAAGATGCAATTTGCTATTGGGATAGTTAGATAAACTTTAAAACAGTTTATCTTTTTTATAATAATTTTTCATAAATAATTGAAAATAAACGTAAAAATTGGTATTATATATTTGATTAATCGGAGGAAATTATGAGAATATTTTTAATTGCTGGAAAAGCAGGAAGTGGAAAAAATGTAGTAGCAAAATTAATAAAGGAATACTATATTTATAAAGTTGAAGAGTGTGCTATAACAAGTTATAGTAAATATATTAAAAACTTTGCGTTAGAATTAACTGATTGGGATGGTACTGATGCAAATAAACCAAGAGATTTTATGCAACATCTTGGAGATGTAATGAGAGAACTTGATGAAGATTTTCTTGTATCAAATATGATTAAAGATATAACAATTTATCAAAAATATGTTGAAAATTTAGTTATAAGTGATGTAAGAATGCCAAATGAAATAGATAAAATAAAATCATCATTTGATAATGTATATTCAATTTATGTTGTAAATCAATTTGGTTCTAGTAAACTTACAATTGAGCAACAATCACATATTACTGAAAATGCTTTAGAGAATTATACTGATTTTGATTATACAATTGCCAATGATGAACTAGATAAGTTAAAAGAAAAGGTTTTTGCAATTTTAGATAAGGTGAAATAATGAAAAATGTTAATTTAAAAGATTTATATATTGATTTTTTTGTATCAAAGGGACATAAAGAGATTCCATCAGCACCTGTAGTGCCTGAAAATGATCCAAGTGTTTTATTTAATACAGCAGGTATGCAACCACTTATTCCATATTTAATGGGAAAAGAGCATCCTTATGGAACAAGACTTTGTGATGCTCAAAAATGTATTCGTACTAATGATTTAGATGCTATTGGTGATACATATCATCATACATTTTTTGAAATGTTAGGTAACTGGTCTTTAGGTGATTACTTTAAAAAAGAGGCAATTACTTGGAGTTTTGAATTTTTAACACAAGTTCTAAATATTCCAGTAGAGCGCCTTGCTGTAACTGTTTTTGCGGGAAATGATACAATCCCTTTTGACAAAGTAAGTTATGATTTATGGCTTAGTTTAGGTATTCCTGAAAAAAGAATAGCTAAAACTACTGAAGATAATTTTTGGATTGCTGGTGAAACTGGACCATGTGGACCTGATACTGAAATGTTTTATTTTAGAAGTAATGATGAAATTCCAGAAAAGTTTGATCCTGAGGATGAAAGATGGGTTGAAATTTGGAATGATGTCTTTATGGAATTTAATAAAAAAAGTGATGGCAGTGTTGAAAGTCTTCCTAAGAAAAATGTTGATACTGGAATGGGACTTGAAAGGGTTACTGCCGTACTCGAAGGTGTAAATGATAATTATTTATCATCTGTATGGAAAGATGTAATTGATTTAATTTGTGAAATATCAGGAAAAAGTTATGAAGAAAATGCAAAATCTATAAGAATTATTGCGGATCATATTCGTACTTCTGTATTTATTGCTGCGGATAATGCAGGTATTAAACCCTCGAATGTAGGCCAAGGATACATTTTACGTAGACTTATTCGTAGAACTATTCGTCATGCTAAAAAATTAGGTATAGATATAAATAGTGATTGGGAAAGAAAAATTGCTTCCTTAATAATATCTAAATATGCTAGATATTATAAAGAACTTACTGAAAATGAAAATACTGTTTATGAAGTATTAAAAAACGAAAAAGAAAAATTTAATAGAACACTTGAAAAAGGTTTAAAAGAATTTAATAAAGTTATTTCTAAAAGTAATAATATTGATGGAATTACTGCATTTCATTTATATGATACATATGGTTTTCCAATAGAACTTACCATTGAACTTGCAAATGAAAATAATGTAACAGTGGATGAAAAAGGTTTTAATGAAAAGTTTAAGGAACATCAAAATTTATCAAGAACTGCCTCAGCAGGACAATTTAAAGGTGGCCTTGCAGGTGATTCTGAAACAGAAACTAAATATCATACTGCAACTCATCTTCTTAATGCTGCTTTAAAAATAACTGTAAATGGTGATGTTCATCAAAAGGGAAGTAATATTACTGATGAAAGAATGCGTTTTGACTTTAGTTGTGATCATAAATTAACTACTGAAGAAATTAAAAATACTGAAGATTTAGTAAATAAATGGATTAAAGAAAGTCTTCCTGTTACAGTTGAGGAAATGCCTAAAGAAAAAGCTGTGGAAATTGGGGCAGAGCATATGTTTATTGAAAAATATCCTGATATTGTAACTGTATATTTTATTGGTGATGTTTCTAAGGAAATATGTATGGGACCACATGTAAAAAATACAAGTGAACTTGGAAATTTTAAAATCGTAAAAGAGGAATCTTCCTCAGCAGGTGTTCGTAGAATTAAAGCAATACTTGAAAGTGAGAAATAATTATGTTTGAAAATAAAAAAATATTTATTTTAGGAATGGCAAGAAGTGGTTATAATGTAGCAAAACTTCTTTATAAAAATAATGAAATTGTTATAACTGATAAAAATGATCAAGATGAAGAAAAAGTTAAAGAACTAGAAAGTTTAGGAGTAAAGTTTATTAAAAGTGATAACCCTTTAGAAATGTTTAACGACTCATTTGATATGGTTATTAAAAATCCAGGAGTTATGCCAACTCATCCTCTTTTAACTTATGCAAGTTCTAAAAATATACCAATTTATAATGAAATGGAAGTAGCATATCATTTTCTTCCTAAAAATATTACTATAATTGGTGTAACTGGTTCAAATGGAAAAACTACAACAACAACAATGATTTATGAATTATTAAAACTAATGAAAAGACCCGTAGTTCTCGGAGGAAATATTGGTTATCCTTTAAGTGAGGTTATTCCTCTTATTCATGAAGGTGATATACTTCTTTTAGAGATATCTGACCATCAACTTATAAATTTTAATGATTTTAAAACTAATATAAGTGTTCTTACAAATTTATGTCAAACACATTTAGATTATCATGGAACTTATGAAAATTATAAAAAGGTAAAACATAATATATTTAATCATCATACTAAAGAGGATATTGCTATTATTAATGCAGGTAATGAAGATAGTATGGTGCTTACTAGTGATATAAATAGTACAAAAGAATATTTTAATGGTAAAGATGCTTTTGTAAAGGATAATGCTATTTATATTGAAAATGAAAAAATTATTGATACAAAAGATATTTTAGTAAAAGGAAAACATAACTATGAAAATATTATGGCATGTTTACTTGTTATTAAAGAGTTTGGTATTGATAAAGAAATAATTAAAAAGTTCTTTAGTACATTTAAAGGTGTAGAACATAGAATTGAATTTATTTGTGAAAAGGGAGGAGTTAAATATTATAATGACTCTAAAGCTACAAATCCGACAAGTACAATAACTGCCTTAAATGCCTTTGAGGAAGATACATATCTTATTTTGGGAGGTATGGAAAGATGTCAAGATTTTCATGAACTTGATAATGCAATTAAAAATGTTAAAAAGATTTATGCAATCGGGCAAACTACTGAAAAAGTATATGAATATGCTCAAAGCATGAATATTTTATGTGAAAAATGTTATACTTTAAATGAAGCAATGAATAAAATTAAAAATGATAATATTAAAAAGGGTGTAGTTTTATTATCTCCAGCAAGTGCAAGTTGGGATCAATATGATAAATTTGAAACTCGTGGAGAAGAATTTAAAAATATTGCAAAAAGTATGTAAAAATTATATAATTTAAATATAAGAATAAAGGGTGATTAATGTGAAAAATGAAATTGGAACTGATCCAACTATGGTTGATGTTATTGAAACTTTAGATGTACCTGTACCTGAAAAAAAGATTGAACCTAAAAATGAAAATAAACAGAATAATAATGATAAAAAACCAGAAAAAAAGGGTAGTTTTATTAAAAACTTATTATTTATCATTCTAGTTTTGGCTTTAATGGGTGGTGTAGCCTTTGGTGTATATTACTATTTAAGACTTGCTAGAAACAATGAAAATAATGTAAATGTTACACCAGCATTTAATTTAAATAAAATGCAAATTAATGAAGGTGATGAAGTACCTCAAAGTTTAAGTGAATATGGAGATTTTTCAAAAATAGATATATCAAATTGCAAACTTGATACATCTGAAGTTAAAAATAATGTTCCAGGAAATTATACATATTATGTTATGTGTAATGGTTCAAAATATTCAGAAAGTTTTGTTGTAAAATCTAAAGATGGTAGTGATGAACCAGTTACTCCAACAGTTACAAAAAGACTTAATGTTACAACATATTTTAACTATACAATTAAAGGAGAACAACTTAATATTGAAAGACTTATTTCTTCGGATGATAATTTAACATTTGAATTTGCTAATAAAGAAAAATATAAAGAAGATATGTATAATATTGGACTTCAGAAAGTTGAAATAAAAGCAGTTGATGAAGAAAACAATGAAAATACTTATTATGCTTTTGTTTATGTTATTAATGAAGAACCAAAAATGAAATTTAAATGTGTTAGTCCAAATAATAGTTTAATTGATGAGATTATATTTAATAAAAATAAAGAGAATATGAATAATTCGGTAAGAATGTATGAATATACTTTTGATGAAAAAGAGTATTCAAATATGATTGAAACTGTCATTGATGGAACAATTAAAATTAATGAAAATGAAGGTAATGCTATTTTAGATTATACAAATAAAAAGATAACTATTTTAAAAGATTTACCAAAAGAAACACTAGATAGTGAATATGGAGGCTCTTTTCCATTAACATATAGTGAAGTAAGTAATTACTATCGTAATAGTTTAAAATATACTTGTTCATTTAATTAAAACCTGCTATAAAATATAACAGGTTTTTGCTTGCATAAATATATAGATTAATGTTATATTATAAATAGGTGAACGTGAAGGAAGTTTGCGTTACCTAATGACAATATTAGATAGCGCTATTCAGGTAAGCATTGCTATAATTAACTCAATAATGAGCAATAATAGCTTTACTAAAACTTGAACGGCGTTTTCTATTGCATCAAAGTTGTAATAACAAATCAGAAATAGTATGCATAAAAACTCGAATTTAATTATCTTATTTTTAGACATAAGCATCATCCTCCTTTCAGAATTTTTGATTTATTTCAAACCCCCTGAAAATTGGTGGCAACGCCATTTCCTGCACGTTCGAGTAGTTATTATACATATAAAATTCTATATTGCAATAACTTCGACAAAACATGTCAAAATAAGACATGAATTTTTAAAATATGAGTATTTACATAATGAGTATGCTTTGATTTTTTAGAAAACATTCTTTATGTTTATAAAAAATTATGATATGATATTTATATGATAGAGGAAGTAATAAAAAAAGATATAGATTTTGTAGATGATAGTTATAAAGATTTACTTAAAAAAGTAACTAGTAAAGAGGAATACTCTTTAATTATGCTTGTATATTTAAAAAGTAAGTATCCATTTACTAATGTAGTAACGGATTTTGATGCAATTGACCATAGACTTCAAATGCAAATAAGTAGATATTATAATTTAGTTTGTAGTGTAAAAATAAATAATGATAGTTTTAAAATTTATCCTTTTGAAGCCTCAAATCAACAAAAAGCATTTTATTATGAAAATGTTTTAAAAAGTATAATAGATTATCATATAAATTCAAACATTCCTTATGAAGAAGTTTTTGAAATATATATTGATTCATATAAAAATGAAATAATTAAAATTCAAGATGATTTAAAAAGTAAAAAAATTATTCCATATTATGGGTTGCCATCTTTTATGTTAAAAAAAGCAGGATTTATTTTAAAATGTGCATCAAAATTAACAAGTGATATTCCTGTGGATTTATATAATGAAATGACTTCTTTTTTAGAAAAATATCCTCCATATGAAGAAACATATAAAGAAATCTTTCCATATTATTCTGAAGATTTTAAAAATGAATATAATAAGTTCGAAGAAAATTATCTAAAAATATTAGAGTTTGAAAGAAATTTAGAACCATTTGCTAAACAAAAATGGACAGAGTTTTTAACAAATCCTCAAAATCATGATTCAAGTCATTATGCTTATTTAGCTCATACTTTTACAGGTGGAGAAGTTGACCCAAGTCAAATGCATAAAGTTTGTACATCACTTTTAACAGAAAATATTCAAACAATTGGTGAGTTTGGTTTACTTTTTGGAGCAGATAATAATTTTGATGAATGCTGCTGTGAAGATGCGGGTAGCTGGGAAATATCTAAAGATGAATATATAGATAGAGATCTTCTTAAAAATTGGCAATACCCAAGTACTGAAAATAATACATTATTTTATGAATTTGAAAATGTATCTAAAATTTTACTTCCACAAGATATAGAATCATCCGTTTTAGAGGGTGGAATAGTTACATATTCAGAAATTGTTTTAACAGGTAATGTTCATCCAACTGGTGTATTTTATACTGATAAATGTAAAGATATTGAAAAAGCAAAAGAGTATGCAGAAAAATATAATTTACCATTAATTCATATTACTCCAAATTTAGATAAAGTATATATAAAATAAAGTACTATAAATTTAGTGCTTTTTTTATCATATTAAAATTTTATCTAAAACTATCACAAACCCAGTAATTACCTAGTTCGTTTTTTCTTAAATTATATACATTTGAGAAAACTTATCTCCGTATTTACGTATTTTACTATTAAATAATAGCATTAATTTTTTAAAAAATCTAGTACCATTTCCCATAAAATAGGCATCAATATTTCCTAAATGTATATAATTTAAGAAAACTGATAAGCCTATTTATGTAGGATGGGAGAGTATCATGATAAAAAATAATAATATAAAAATAATGGGAGTGTTCGCATCGGTGTTATTACTTGTAATAATAGTAACAGCATCATTTGCCTACTTTGGTTCATTTAATGTAAATTTGAATAATAATGTAGCAGTAAATGTAAATGCATTTAGTCCTGGAAATGCAGTATTTACATCAAACGCTACACAACTTAATTTACAAGTCCCAGCAGCAAATATGAGTCAGCTATTAAATGGAACTTTAGCTGCTGAAAATACTGCGACACTTTCAGTAAATTTAACTGGGGCAGCTGATTTACTAACAACTTGTACATATGACATAGTATATGAATATGATGATGGTTCTTATATTTATGGAGGTACAGGAACAAATCACGTAAGTAAAAATGGTGATAAAGAAATAACATTACAAGTAACAAATGTAAATGGAACAAATAACTTTGCAAGTGAAAAGAATTTTGATTATGATTCAAGTTGGTCGAATAACAAAAGAACACTTGTAAGTGGAACAACAATATCAAGTACAGGAACACTTACAACACAAAATATAAACATAATAGGAAAATTTTATAATTTAAGTGTATCACAAGAAAGTATAGGAGGAAAAGCATTTACAGGAAAAATATATGTAACAAATAATAGTTGTAAAACAAGTGAAATTCCTACAACACCAATAACAACATTGATGTCTACATCAACACAAGATGTCTATGATGAAAATGGTTTAAGATATGAAGGAGCAGATCCAAATAATTATATATGTTTAGAT
>OJAW01001153.1_pt1 | contig 16086 bp, 20 predicted proteins | sample 1589151 | NCBI WGS metagenome assembly OJAW01 (sample SAMN03283290) | human gut metagenome | biome: human-associated habitat; material: feces | host: Homo sapiens | place: Peru | collected 2012 | reverse complement strand
GACGGCTCCTGCTTGCTGAATTGCGCCGCCAAACAGCAATAGTTTTTCGGTTAAGGTTGTTTTACCGGCGTCCGGATGTGAAATTATGGCAAAAGTTTTGCGTTTATTGACAATTTGTTCAGGCATTTTTCCCTCTATACTTTATTTATTAGGCTTGTTATAAACAAAATTTGCGAATTTGCAAGATTTTTGTGGGCTAAATGCTAAATTTTGCTTGATTTATAAAAAGTTTTATGTTCTAATCCGCGGTAATTGGGATACAAGAGTCCCAGCGCGGGTATGGTGAAATTGGTAGACACGCCAGACTTAGGATCTGGTGCCGCGAGGCTTAAGAGTTCGAGTCTCTTTACCCGCACCATCTTTTTTTGATGGTGATTCAGTAATAACAATTTATTTTAGAGAAAATCACAATGAACGTAAAAGAAGAAAAAGCGAAGGGTTTGAATAAAAAGTATAATGTTACTTTGGCTGCTGCCGATTTTGCCGCTGCTGTTGATAAAAAACTGGAACAGGTTGCCAAAAAAATTAAACTTCCTGGTTTTAGGGCCGGCCATGCACCAAAAGCTATGGTTGAAAAACAATATCGTCCAAGTGTTTTGGGCGAGGTTCTTGACGATATGATTCGCGATGCCGTAAATGATGTTATCGCCAACAACAAATTGCGTCCGGCTGTTACTCCGGATATCAAAATCGAAAAATTTGAAGATGGCAAAGATATTGAATTTACTGTAGAAGTAGAAGTTTTGCCAGAAATCAAAGTCGGTGATTTTTCTAAGATTACTTTGAATAAATATGTTGCTAAAGTTCCGGCCGAAGAAATTGAAAAAGCTGTTAAATATATGGTTGATTCTCGCCGCGATTCTGCAAAAGTAGAAGAAGATAGAGCTACCAAAAAAGGCGATATCGCAGTGATTGACTTTGTTGGCTCTATTGACGGCGTTGAGTTCCAAGGCGGAAAAGGCAACGCATATCCTTTGGAACTTGGTTCTAATTCCTTTATTCCTGGGTATGAAGACCAATTAATCGGTAAAAAAGCCGGTGAAACCGTTGAGGTTAAAACCACATTCCCTGCCGATTATCACGCAAAAGATTTGGCTGGAAAAGAAGCTTTGTTTGTGACTACAATCAAAGAAATCCGTGAATATAAACCGGCAGAATTGAATGATGAATTTGCTAAATCTATGGGGGCGAAAGATGTGGCTGATTTGAAATCTAAAATTGAAGCCCGCATTTTGGAAGACTACAATGCAACTTCTCGCATTAAATTGAAACGCGATTTGTTGGATGCTTTAGATAAAGAATATAACTTTGATGTTCCGCAAAAATTGATTGATGCTGAATATGCTGCTATTGAAAAACAATATCAAGACGCTAAGGCTAAAAATCAGCTTGATGAAAGCGAAAAAGCTCGTGATGAAAAAGACGTTTTGGCTGAATATAAAGAAATTGCTTTGCGCCGTGTTAAATTGGGCTTATTGCTTTCTGAAATTGGCGCCGACGCTAAATTGCAATTGTCTGCTGATGATGTAAACAAAGCTATTATGAATGAAGCAAAGCGTTATCCAGGACAAGAAAAAATGGTTTTGGAATATTATGTAAAGAATAAAGATGCTGTTGAAGCATTGAAAGCTCCTGCATATGAAGAAAAAATCGTTGATTATGTTTTGGAAAAAGCTAACGTGGCTGATAAAGAAGTTTCTGTTGAAGAACTGTATGATTTTAGCGACGCTGGTGCTAAAAAAACAGCTTAAATTTTTTCGATTTGGCTTTGATATTAAGCACTTATAAAAAAACTCCCTTTTTGTATGAACAGAAAGGGAGTTTAATATTTTACAATTCAAAAAACAACAAACAGCTGTTTATAAAATGTATCAGAAAATCTGATGCCTTGAAAAAAGGCGCTTTGAAAGCAGTTTAGATATTTCGTTTCCGGCATTTGATTAAAAAATATAAAGTCGGATTATTCTGAACACAGCGAGCATAATTTTCAAGTAAATCATAACGCTTCAGGTCTATTAAATTATAGATATAAGCGTCGCTGATGTTGTTACCGTCAATCAAAGCTTTGATTTCTTGTCCGATGTTGCGGTGCAAAATTTCATTAACAGTGTATTTAGAAACCTTATAAATCCGCGCCATACAGGCAATTTCATCTTTAGAGCCGCGAGCAAGAATTTGTTTTTCAAACCATTCCTGCTTCTTCATTTGTTTCAGTAAATGAGATAGCTGGTTGCTATGGCGAAGCAAAGCAAAAACCAATAACTCATCACCTTTTTCAAGCACAGCCGCAATGGTTTTTTCTGTAAAAGGCATGTAGCCGCCGCAATCAATGTTCAGACATCGCGCTGCAAGCTGATAAAAACCATTGTCAATCAAATACACGATGGCTTTTTCACTAGGTAAAAAGCCACAATCCAAATAAGCGATGATTTCTTCAGAATTGCCGCGTAAAATAATTTTGTCACGGCTTTCTTTATCTAAAACAGACTTAATGTTATTTTTCAATGATTTCAGCATCAGGATAATCTCTTGAGAAGTACCTTTGTTGACAATTTCTGCATTGCGTTTTATCTCTATTCGATTTTTCAGCTGCAGCAAGGTAGTAGCTGTTTGACTTCGAAGATCGATTATGTCAAAAACGCGATGATTATCCATCAATGTTTCCGCTTCATCAAGACGGCCGCGCTCGGCAACCATTTTAATGACGCCGATTGAGATATCTCTCTGAAAGATAAGCAAATGCTTGATTTCAGCTTCAATGTCTCGTTTCATAACAGCATTCTGAACGTTTTCGGGAACTTTTTGATTATGCAGCAATAGTTTTATATTGTCGCTGTTGCCATTTTGCACAATCATTTCAGCAGCTTTGTCGCAGACAGATTGATGTTCTATCAAATCGAAAATCTCTGAAGGCATCTGTTCTATCAAAAGAACTTGATTCTCATCGCTTAAAACGCGTTTCCTGATAAAATAGCCTCTTATCTCAGCTTCATTTTTGCGTAAAATAAGAGCCTCTTGCGCTTTTTTCGAAAATTTATAGTCTGAATCCATCAGTTGAAAAACTTCATCAGTAGTACCTTTTTGCACTAGTTTTGCAAAGCGGTTATGAAAATAATTCCAAAACATAATGATATAATTTTAGTGAAACAATAATAAAAAAATACGATTATCATATATCATAATCGTATTTTTTTGTCAAGCCGGTATTTGTCTAAATGATGCCTATCAGGCTTTGTTTTATATTTTCGGCAACGTCCAATCGGTAATAGTTTTTGTTTGAAACATTTTGCGGATAATATTCGGATATGCCTTTTTCAAAGATATGTTTAACTTTTTTTTGGTGGAGGGGTTGACTTTGCTTTTTTCTGTGCTACAACAAAGCTGTTTCAATTATAATTTATGGTATTTTTAACTTAAATTTTTATGCGTATGAGACAGATGTTTCTTTGCCTTATGGCATTGACGTTGTGTTTAACTTTTTCTTCTTGCAATCACAAAGGTTGTAACAGAACAGCTAATGATGAACAGGAATTAGGTTTTTTTGATGCTGCCTTAAATTGGCTGCAGTCAGAAGAAACTTTGAAAACAGGAGATGATTTCGAAACTTCGTATACCACCGAAGAAGATGAAAATGGAAATCTTCGCCCAGTACAGGTAATGTCGGTCAAGAAATTTGCTGATGCAAAGTATGCAAACACTCGCGAAAGTATTTCTGCCGGTGATTTTGTGATGGTTTGGAAAAAAGGTCTTTTCACATATTTGATTAAATGTGATAATGACTTGACTTTCCAAGAACGTATTGAAAAGGCGCGTAAATGGTGTGCCGAAAAATTAGGGTATCCTGTATACGCTAATAAAAATTATTTAGCCTATCGCTATCCGCGTGTGATGAGAGTGCAATAGGATAAACTTTTAAAACCGCTTCTTTTTTAGAGGCGGTTTTTGCATTTTGCGGTCAAAAATACATCAATCATTTTTTGGAAGTTAGTTTTTTAGCTTTGCATTTGTTAAGGAAAAATTTTAAGAGAAATCGATATGCAAGTTAATAATTATAAAACTAAAAGGAAAAATTAACCAATTTAGAATAAAATACAAAAAAATAGAGGAGATATTTGCGATGACAAATGGTTTTGAATATGTGACAGATTTAAGTATGAATGAAAAATTGGTATTTTTGCGTATGATTATTCGTCTGATTGGTAAAGATAGCCGTATAGATGACAGTGAACGCGCTTTTATGAAAGAATTGGCTAAACAATATCAAATTCCTAGGGAATATAGCGCACAAATCAACCAACCTGTATCGGAAGAAGATTTGATTGCAGAAGCTAAGAATCTGCTGGGGCGGAAAAAGTCGCTGTATTTGATTAAAGAACTATTGACTGTGGCTAATTCTGACGACGATTTAGATGATAATGAAATTGATTTTGTGATTAAGATCAGTAAAGCCTTGGGAATAGAGGACGAAAAGGTGGCGGAAATAAATCAGCTTGTTTTAGACCAAATGTCATGGCTTGATCGCTATCATCAAGCATTGGAAATGTAAAAAATAAGGGCTTATTAATATAAGCCCTTGAATGTATTGATAATTTGCGACATTTCTTCTTGGGTTATTTGGCCGTTTTGGTTAATATCAAACAGCTGGAAAACCATTTTATTGTTGTTTAGCATATCTTTTTGCAAAAAATGGAATAGTTCTTCGTGGTCAAGGTAGTCGTTGTTGTCAATATCCGCATCGGCAAAACGCTGGGCGATACCATTTATGGTTTCACTGTCGGTAGACTGTTTGCTATAATAAGAGGTGATTTCTTCTTTAGATATTTGTCCGTCGCGGTTTAAATCTAACTCGGTAAAAGTTTTATTTACAAGTGTTGAAAAGTTGTTTTGCTGAAACTGTAAAAGTTCATCTTCTTCTATGACGCCGTCATGATTTATATCCGCTTTGCTAAAGTCGTCTTCATTCAACATGTTGAAATTATCCGTATTATCGGTTAAATTAAAGTCAAAGTCATCTTGCATCGTTTCTTCGGTATCAGAAGATATATTTTGCAATTGCTGCAACAATTCTTGTTCATTTATTTGTTGATTTTCGATATTTTGAGCAGAAGCAGCGGTTTGAGCGGAAGTATCAGTCTGATTGGAAGATGCAGGTAGGCTAGGTTGTCTCCAATTCCATTTTTGGGCGGCCGAAACTGTGGTGGTTGTTAGTAAAATTGCAGTAAAAATCAAAGCTTGTAATTTCATAGGATAGTCTCCTTATTGATAAGTGTACCCGTTTACGGTCAGTTTGGTGGTAAATAAAATAAAGCACATTCCAGGGTTTTGCCCACTCATAACATATTCATGATGTTGATTGGTTCGAGTGCCGGTGAGCATACCCATTGACGGTACATCAACCAGATAACCTTCTAAATATACAATATCTCCAGCAAGCAGCGTATGTAGTCCTTTGTTTATCTTTTCATTGGCCGGAATCGGGTGATAGTTGTTAAATTGGTTAGGATTTATATGCGGATTGCAAATTGAATAATTTTTTTCGCTTTTTTCACGCTCGGAGGCAGAAGAGTAAAATGAAAAAAAAGATTCCTTATACTTTACGCCTTTACATTTGATAAAGCCTGTACGTTCTTCGTGATCAAATTCAAACAGCTTATAAATTTCGGGTTTTGCCATATCACCATAAACCATTAATAAATCGACTGGCACTAAATTAAGATATTCACTTTGGCTGTGACCACGATATATTTTGTTGAAAAAAGTGTCGTAGTGGTCAACATAGCCGATTTTAGCTGTTATGTTATATTTTGTTTTGGGCTGCAGTTTATAAAGATAGTTGTTTCTGGTAAAATTAAAAATGTTTGGATTTACATCTTCGTAACTGCCGTCTTGAGAAATTTCTGGTTTTTCAGATGTTTTTTCACCAAATAAAAATGGATAAATCAGTCGCTTAGGATATTCTGGAAACAAAAACAGGAGCGCAAGCAACACGCCGATAATTGTGCTGTTTTTTACGGCTTTCTTTTTTGGGGTTACCCGTCGTAAAACATGCAAACTTGGCATGAGTCAGGCTCCTGTTTTTATAAAATAATTAAGCTAATTTAGCAAGAGCAGCTTTAATTCGCCGCAAAGTTTCATCTTTACCCAAAATATGCGCCAATTCGGTTGCGCCACCCGGGGTGGTTTCTTTACCGGAAAGAGCTATGCGCACCGGATAGAGAATTTGTCCGTTTTTCATTTCATTGGCAACGGCGGTTTCTTTTAGGGTGTTAAAGAGATTTTCATTAGTCCAATCACCAACGCTTTCCAACACAGGTAAAACCAAATTCAAGGCTTTAGCAGCTATTTCCGGATTGGTTTTCATCTTTTTATTTTCATACAAAGCAATGTCATATTCCGGCATTTTTGCTAAAAAGTCTGTTTGTTCAGTAATTTGATTTAATACTTCAATGCGCGGCTGTAACACTTTGCTTAAAAAAGCTAAATCCATATTTTTGTTTTCTAAATCTTTATAATACGGCAAAGCTAACTTGTGGAAGTCTGTTTCAGAAAGGTTACGGATGTAACAACCATTCATCCAGGTAAGTTTAGTAATATCAAAAATTGCTGGAGATTTATTTAATCTTTCGCTTGAAAAACATTGTTTAAGTTCTTCTAATGAAAAGATTTCTTGCTCTGTACCTGGATTCCAGCCAAGCAAGGCGATATAGTTCAAAATTGCTTCCGGCAAATAGCCTTTAGCCACCAAATCTTGGAAAGAGGCATCACCGTTGCGTTTGCTCAATTTGTGCTGAGCGTCTTTCATAACCGGCGGAACGTGAACATAAATCGGAGGTGTCCAGCCAAACGCTTCATAAATCAGGTTATATTTAGGGGTGGAAGAAATATATTCATTGCCGCGCACAACGTGAGTAATCTGCATTAAATGGTCGTCTACCACATTGGCAAAGTTATAAGTCGGCAGACCGTCAGATTTTAGCAGAACGCCTTCGTCAAGCTCGTCATAATCAATTTCAATATCACCGTAAACAACATCGTGAAAAACCGAAGTGCCTTTTTTATTAATGGTTTGGCGAATGGTGTATGGTTCGCCGGCGGCAACTCGCTTTTTAGCTTCTTCCAAAGAGATTTTTAAGCATGGGTCTTTGAATTTTATATGTGCTTCAGGTGTGTCTTCATCAACTTCTTCTGTTTCTTCTTTTTGTGCACAAAAACAATAGTGTGCACCGCCAAGTTCAACCAATTTGTGAGCATATTCTTGATAGATATTACGACGTTCTGATTGTACATAGGGACCAAATTTACCGCCGATATCCGGACCTTCGTCCCAGTTCATACCTACACGTTTTAAGGTTTTGAAAATTATATCGGTTGCGCCTTCGACATAGCGTTTTTGGTCAGTGTCTTCAATACGCAAAATAAAATCTCCGCCGGCAGATTTAGCAATTAAATATTCATATAAAGCCGTGCGCAGGTTGCCGATGTGCATATATCCGGTCGGGCTTGGCGCAAATCTGGTTCTGTTTTTCATAGTTGTAACAATCCTTTAAATGCATTTTTTATTAATAACTGCCTTTAGAATAGACCAAAATTTGCGTATTGCAAGAGTTTTATCGAGTTTTATCCTCAATCAATTGGCAGATTGCTCCGACCATATTTTGCGCACCTTGGCAGACATCAAGCATATTGGTGGCAAGCATATAAGCCGGAGTGCTGCAAACCAGATTATCGCGGTCTATGCAAACATCGGAAACGCCGACTTCTTCGTGAATCGCGCCAAGTTCTTCTAGTTTACGGGCGGTATCGCCGCCGGCGCCAAGCGTGAATTTAACGTGTTTGTCGGCCAAAACCAGAGCAATCAAAACCGGAGCGATGCACATTGCGCCGATAACTACTTTGTCTTCCCAGCATTTGCGGATAACCTGTTTGACACTGGTGTTGATGTTGCAGGAAACACCGCGTCCGGCAAAATCACACCAGTTGGTGACAGCGCCAAGCCCACCTGGGAAGATAATGGCGTCATAATCTTTGGTGTTAAATTCTTTCAGGTCCAGAATATTGCCGCGGGCAATACGGGCAGATTCCACCAAAACATTGCGTTTTTCATTCATGGCTTGATTGTTTAGATGATTAACAACCGCCGCTTGGTCAATATCCGGTGCAAAGCATTGATAGGTGCAGCCCATATTTTCAATGCAAAGCAGAGCGCATACCGCTTCGTGAATTTCTGAACCATCGGCGCGTCCGCATCCTGAAAGCACAACCGCAAAATGTAATTTTGTCCCCATTATATACCCCCTTATAAGTTTTGTGTTGATTTATCATAATCAGATAATATAATGCTGTCATACGTAATTTTTTAGGATAAGGCAAGATTTTTTATGGAAGTTAAATTAACAACGTTGAAAAACGGCTTGCGGGTTGCTTCGGTTGAACGCCCGCAGACTGAAACGGTTTCTTTGGGTATTTGGGTAAACACCGGCAGCGCCTGTGAAACGCTGGAAAGAAACGGAATTTCGCATTTTGTGGAACATACGGTATTTAAAGGTACAAAAAAACGTAACTCTTTGCAAATTTCCGAAGATATAGAAAACGTGGGAGGACAGACCAACGCTTATACTTCGCGCGAGTTTACGGCTTTTTATGCTAAAATGCTTAAAAACGATGTGGAATTGGCCACAGACGTGCTGACTGATTTGATTATGGCGCCGACTTTTGACGCTGCCGAACTGGCAAAAGAAAAAGAAGTTGTAGTGCAGGAAATTAAACAGACTAATGATGATCCAAGCGATATTGTTTATGACTATTTTCAAGAAACAGCCTTTGCTAATCAGGCTTTGGGACGCAGTATTCTTGGTCCGGCGGAAAAAGTCCGCTCATTTAACGCCGACAAGCTGCATGATTATATGAAACACAACTACGCCGCCGAAAATATGGTTGTTGCCGCTGTTGGTAATTTGAACCATGATGAATTTGTTAAAATGGTAGAGGATCGAATGTCTGGTTTGCGTGAAAAAACAGACTATGTTAAAGACGCGCAGCATTATACCGGCGGTTCATCTATCAAAACCCGCGATATTGAACAAGCTCAAGTTTTACTTGGCTTTGAAGGAGTGCCGTATAACGATGCTGACTATTATCCGGTAACTGTGCTTTCGACCTTGCTGGGCGGCAGCATGTCATCTCGTTTGTTCCAAGAAATCCGTGAAAAGCGCGGCTTGGTTTATACGGTATACAGTTTTGCCAATGCGCACACCGGCAGCGGTATGTTTGGAATTTACGCCGGTTTGAATGAAGAAGAAATCAAGCAATATGTTCCGGTGGTGGCTGATGAGCTGAAAAAAGTTGTAAATGAATATGTGACTGACAAAGAATTGGAGCGTGTAAAAGTTCAGCTCAAGGCAAGTATGCTGATGGCTTTGGAAAGCTCTTCTTCTACCGCCGAAGTGATTGCCCGTCAGCATCTTTTATATAACCGCGTGATTCCGGTTGAAGAAATTGTGGAAAAAATCAACGCTATCAATAAAGATGATATTCAGCGTGTGGCGCGGCGTTTGTTTGCCAGCAAGCCTACTTATACGCTTTTGGGCAATCTGCATGATTACCCAAGCTATGATATTGTAGAGAAGTATTTGCGTTTTTAAGCGGATTGTGATATTATAAGCCATAAATGCAACAACAGGAGATGCCGCCATGTCAAGAGCTGAAGATATATTTGAAAAGCTGGTCTATTTTGGCGAGGACGCGCTTGATGAGTTTATCCGCGAGCGGCAGACAGAAGAGTTGTTTTTGGACTTTAAGCAGGCGGCTTCTACCGGCAAGCATGGTCAGGCTTTATGCAGTGACGATAGGCGCAATCTTTCTAAGTGTATATCCGGTTTTGGCAATTCCGAAGGCGGAGTAATTATTTGGGGCGTTGAATGTTCCCGCGACTGTGAGGTTGGCGATGTGGCAAAAAGCAAAGTTAAAGTTCACAACGTACACCGCTTTATGAGCTGGGTGGAAAACGCCATCTCCGGCTGCACCATTCCAAGTCACAATAAAGTGCGCAACCACATAATTGCTTGCGATAAAAATGGTGATGGCTATTTGGCAACATATATTCCAAAATCCGATTTGGCTCCGCTGATGACGACAATCGGCAGCCATATTTACATTCGTTCGGGTTCAAACAATGTGCCGGCTCCATATTCGGTGATTGCCGGAATGTTTGGACGCCAACCACAGCCTAATGTGGAACTGATGATAGAAAACCGCAAGCTGGAAATTGTGCAGAATGATGAAGCTGAAATTCTTTATCTGAAAAGTAAAAAAGGCAAAGCAGTGCGCAAATATGTCAAAGTTTCGTTTGATGTATTTTGTAAAAATGAAAGCAATGTGATTGCCAGTGAGCTTTATCTGACTTGCACTACCGAAAATTATGGCGGTGTTAATAATAAAGTGCGGTTTTTGGATTATAACCAAATGTATTCTATTCAGGGAATAGCAGGGCATTTGAACCTGATAACTAAGCCGGAATTGCGTTTGCCACCGCGCGGAATCTTGAAGTTTACAAGGATTGAGATAATTTTGTCACCGCTTGTTGACGATGATTTGCTGCTGGATGGCGTGGTTGGGGCAGAGCGCGCCGCGCCGAAATCATTTAGAATAAGCGGGCTGAAAAATAATTTACGCTCATTTGTGGCTAAGGCTTTGCGGACTGATGAAAAAAATAACGAGTGGCTGATTAATGAATTTTTTAACGAGTTTTTACGAAAAGTGGAATAAATGACTGCAAGAGTGGAGATTTTTACGGACGGAGCTTGTTCCGGCAACCCCGGAGTAGGCGGTTGGGGCGCGATTTTACGCTATAAGGATATTGAAAAAGAGTTAAGCGGTGGAGAAGAAAACACCACCAACAACCGTATGGAGCTGATGGCTGTGATTATGGCATTGAGCGCGCTTAAAACCAAGTGCAATATTTCACTTTACACCGACAGTAAATATGTGATGAACGGTATAACCGAATGGCTGGCAAATTGGAAACGCAACAACTGGCAGACGGCAAATAAAAAACAGGCGGTTAAAAACATTGATTTATGGCAGCGCTTGGACGAGCTAACGCAACAGCATGAAATTCGCTGGCTGTGGGTAAAAGGACATAACGGTCACCCCGAAAACGAACGCTGTGACGCGCTTGCCCGTGGTGAAGTTGCAAAAATTAAAGAAGAAAAAATAGCGGATAAAGCTTAAAAATGCATTTTAGTTTTTTGAATGTAAAGTTCTTTTGTTAAAGGCTGAAAAATATTTATAAAATCTGTGTTCAACCTATTGACATTGGTTGGTTATAGAGTTAGCATAAAGATGTTTTATAAATAATTTAAATATATTTTTGTTATGGCTAGTGTAGTTTTCATTATCGAGGCCGTAGGCGGACTTGGTATTTTAGTGTTAGTTGGACTTTGTTCTATGTGGTATCAACTTAACAAGCATAGAAAGGATATCCAACAGATTGTGAAGCAATAACATCTATGCTTTTAGAAAAACGAGGCTTTTTGACATTTGTTCAAAACCCTCGTTTTTTTGTGTTTTTAATGGTGTAAAATGAAGAGTTTTGCATATTCATTATAGAATTCTAAAAATATAAAACCTGTGCAAAAGTTACAGAGATTGTATACTTTTGTTTACTTTTTGTTAGGATATACCTGTTGAATACTTTAGTTAAAAGGGACTTTATTTATGAAAAAATTATTTGCTATTAGTGTGTTGGTTTTGTCTTTGGCGGCTTGCAGCACTCAAAAATTTGAGTTGGATACGACTTCTCACACTTCTATTCCGACTTATGAAGGAACAAGTCATTTTGTGTTTTGGGGAATCGGACAAGAAAAACAGTTGTATCCGGTAGAAGTTTGTGGGACAAGAGGTATCTCTTCGGTAGAAACTCACGATTCATTTTTGAACGGATTGTTTAGCGTTTTGACTTGGGGTATTTATTCACCAAGAGATTACGCAATTTATTGCAAAAACTAATTTTAATAATTAAAGGAGCGTAAAATGAAAAAAATTTTAGGCACAATGGCAGTTTTATCTGTTGTATGTTTGGCTGGCACTGCTCACGCTGTTGACAGCACTGGTGGTTGCGGTTTGGGTTCTATGGCTTGGCGCGGTCAAAGCGGTGTAATTCCTCAGTCTTTGGCTATCACTACCAACTCTTGGTTTTCTAACACTATTGGTGTGACAATGGGAACTTCAGGCTGTGACCCTAACGGTCGTGTAACCGGCGGCACAGGTCGTATGACTTTGGCCTTTTTACAAGACAATATGGAACAGTTTGCAATGGACGCAGCGGCAGGACGTGGCGAAACCATTGAAACTTTGGCTGGTATTTTGAATGTAGACAGTGAAACTTTGGGTCAAGAAGTTCAACAGAACTTTGCTTATATTTTCCCTAATGACAATGTTGAAGCTGCTGATGTGGCTTTGAAGGTTATGGAAATTGCCAAAGCTTAATGACTGAAATAAGGGAGAGCCGTTTTATTGCCGAAAATGATTTTTGCGGTGGAGAAACGGCTCTTTTATTTTGTGTATGCGAAAAATTCTGATTTTTTTGAGTGCTTTATGGTGGTGCAACGCGGCAATGGCGGCAAGCGGTTCGGCGTATGATGAGGCGTGGCTGAAACTGCTGCATTATCATAAAACGCTTAACGGCTATCAAGGTTTGGTGGAAAATCAAGAGTTTTATCTAAGTTCAGACGGACGAAACAATCCGCAAGCTGAATTTATGGCGGAAGTGAAAGCTTTTGCTGAAGGAAAGGAAAAGTGCCGCTTTCCGGCAAGATTTAATTATCTGAAACAACTAGGAAAAGTGCAGGGCGATTTAAATGGGTGCGAAGAATATCAGCAATTTATGCACGATGTGCGTCCGAATGGTATCACGATTTTGTTTACCAACGCATATATGAGTAATCCGGCCTCGCTGTTTGGACATACGCTGGTGCGTATAGACACGGCGCGCAAAGGGACGCAGATGCTAGCGCACGGGTCAAATTTTGGCGCGGATTCTGGAACTGAGTATGGGGTGATGTTCGCACTGAAAGGTTTGTTCGGCGGATATCTTGGTGTATATAGCGTCAGTCCGTATTGGGAAATTATAAATACATATAATAATATTGAAAATAGAGATATTTGGGAATACAATCTTAATTTAACAGATGAAGAAAAACAAAAATTCGTTGACCATCTTTATGAAATGCGGCAAGCCAAAATACGCTACTATTTTTTGAGTAAAAATTGTTCGTATATGATTTTGGAACTACTGGAGGCGGTGCGTCCAAGTTTGGAGCTGACTAGACAATATCCGGCGTGGGTGATTCCGCTGGATACGCTTAAGACTATCAATAACGAACCGAATTTGGTTAAGTCGCAAAACTATCGTCCGGCGCGTTATACGCAGATTCAAAACTTGTTAAAAGCAATGAATAATGAGCAATATCAAGCGTTTTTGCGTGGTATAGAAAAATATGATTTTGCGGCGGAAAATTTGACAGATGAGGAAAAATCTGCGGTTTATGAAGCAGTTTATCAATATTTTCAATATGAATACACCGCTGGAAATATGCCGCTGAAAGAATATCGAAAGGCCAGTTTCGGCGTGTTGCGAAAACGCAGCGCTTTGCCGATTGGTGAAAAAATTCAGCCAGTTGGTGAAAATCCGGCCTTGTCGCATGATTCTATGCAAATATCATTCAGCGGCGGAGAGGAACGCCATAAGAGCTTTGAAGAAGTGGAAATCCGTCCGGCGTACACCGCTTTGACTGATAGTAGTTTCGGGCTGGTTAAAGGGGCGGAAATCAGCGTGATGTCCAGCAAATGGCGCTATTATAACCAATCTCACAAAACTGTTTTGCAAAACTTTGCGCCGATAAAAATTAAATCCTTAGTGCCGGCGGGCAGGGTGTTTGATCCGATTTCTTATGCCGTTGGTGCGGAAATTAAACGCGACTATAATCCGCAGAATTATGATGAAGGTTATATTGGTTACAGCTATGGCGGAGTAGGTAAAACCATTGCGTTTCCGGCAAATATTTGGCTTTATGGTTTGCTAAAAGTTAATGGCGCGTACGGCGGTTTTATTCCGCACAACAGCTGGGGCGGATTGGCGCCGGAAATTGGAATTTTGAAAGATTTTGGCGTTGTGCGTCTGCATTTTAACGCCGAAAAAACATGGGCTACCCGTAAATTCGGCGACAGGCTGATTTATAAGGCTGTCGCTTCGCTAGGTATAACGGATAATTTATCGCTGGAAATCGGCTATGAGGGAAGTCACAATATTGGCCGCAACAGCGAAAGCTGGCAGCTTTGGCTGCGAAAAAGCTTCTGAAATTTCTTGACAAAAATTACAAAATAGGATAAATAAAAGACATAATCTTATTTTTATGTGTAACTTAAATTATTTGGCTTATGAATTTTTATCTTAATTTTATTGCTAAGCATGAGAAAAAAATTTCTGGCTTTGAAGTTCTTTTAATGCTTGTTATTACCGCATTTTTAGGAGAAATGTTTATTTTTTCCTTGTCTTTGGCGGATAGAACATCTAGCTTGGTTCTTTTTGTGATGCTTGTTTTAAGCTTGGCGTCTGTTCATTACTTTTGGGTGTTTTTGGCCGACTATAAACAGTTTGGCAAGGATATTGATGAAGCCTGTAAGCAAGCAGAAAAGAAATGGGGCGAGGCTAAGAAAAAATTTGAAAAAGAAAAGGATGCTGAATTTAGGATTACATTTAGAAAAATTAAGCTGGATGTGGTTAAGTTTAGTATCTGTTTTCTGCCCGTAGGTTTGCTTGGGTATAAAGTTGACTGGTTGCCGATTTTTCATAATGTAAAAGAATGGTTGAATGTACTGAGCAATATCTTTGTTGGAATTTTCAACTAAATTTAAAAACTGCGGAGATATAACAATTTCCGCGTTTTTTTATTTTAAAACTTGACAAAATATAAAAATATCTTAGAATACCTGACATAGTTTTATTTTTATGTTTAATTTAAATTATTAAGGTATGAAAAATGTTTTATATGTTTTATTTGTTGGATGGCTTATGTATTTAGGCATTCCTATGCTGTTTGTCACAAAATTCGGCATTATAGCATTATTTGTTTTTTCTTTTTGTCTTTCGATATTTATCGTTAAGCTAATTAAAAATAAGGAAAAGTACAAGCTGTATTCGGATATTTATGATAAAATAAAAGCTGCTCGAACTGATTGTATAGATTCAGAAACAGAGATTAAGAAAATTTTGGACGAATATAATCTTGATATTGACGCATTTAAAAGTGTCGGTTTGGAAATATTGAACAGAAAGTCGGAGGCGCGTACTGCTTCTGCAGATATTGAACATGCAATTCTATATACTTTGTTACTTGGGGCATTATTTACACTTCCGACTATGATGGATGAGCCTTTTACGATTATAAATAAATTTTGGGAATCTGTGATATTTTAGAACAGAGTGATAAAAACCGTGAAAGCGATAAAGTTTTTGCCGTTTTTATATATAAATCCATGCAGAAAAGAGAGATTTATCAGTTTGGCTGACAAATCTCTTTTTTTGTGCAATTATCTTGACAAAAATAAGAAAATAAGATAAGACAAACATATAAATTTATTTTTATTTGTAACTAAAATTATTAACATATGGAAAATTTTATAATGATTGCCGCGTTTTTACTAATCTTGTGTGTTTTAGGTATGGCCGGAATTTTTATGGGTTATATTGACAAACATGGTGATAAGTAAAACATAAACAACGTGGCGCGATGAAATTTTTATAATTAAGTTTAATCTAAAATATTTTGTTATGGCTGTAGCAAGTTTGGTAATCAAAATTTTTGAAGTTGTGTGTTTAGTGTTTGTAGTAGTTTGTTTGTGGAAAATTAACAAAAAACTATGAAAATACTGGGCATTGTTTGTGGCTGTATGGCTGTGATTATGCTGGGAATTATAGTATGTTTTTCTTATCTTGATGTTATGGAGATGGGATCATATCCGCCAGCGATTATGTTTGTGCTTTATATGACTTTGTTTGCTTTTGTATTTATCTGTAATTCAAAAAAT
>OJAW01001149.1_pt1 | contig 16126 bp, 25 predicted proteins | sample 1589151 | NCBI WGS metagenome assembly OJAW01 (sample SAMN03283290) | human gut metagenome | biome: human-associated habitat; material: feces | host: Homo sapiens | place: Peru | collected 2012 | reverse complement strand
TTTTTTATTGATTTATTAAAAAGACGAGAAAAACCACCTTCTTTTAAAATATTTTTCCCATATATACCCAAATCGCCAGTTAAAATAAGATCATAACTATTTATATCCTCTTTCATATTAGTTATATGTTTATATATTGTATCAGCAGCAGCATAAGACATGGCAGCTCCAACATTATTACAATCTTTATAATTTAAATCCTGCATAGTACCAATAGTAGATGATGTAACTTTTATATCAGTTTTTTCATTTTTGTAAAAGCATATTTTAATTGGTTTATTGATATTTTTTAAACAGATTGTTTCTTTTTTTATTTGACTTTTATTTTGCATAATAAATGAGTTAGCTACATCTATGATTTCTTTGGGGTTACGATAATTATAATCTAAATTTATAATATTAAGATTATTTACTAATTTGTTGAAATTTAAAAAGATATCTAGATTACAACCTGAAAAACGATATATAGATTGATAGTCATCTCCAACAACAAATATTTTGGCGTTATTTTGTTTAATGATTGCATCTATAAGTTTAAATCTATTTAGAGATGTATCTTGAAATTCATCAATAATTATGTATTTGTAATTTGTTCTAATTTGATTATTATTTATGTTATCAGTTGCAATTTTAATCATATCGTTAAAGTCATATAGATTACTTGATTCTAATTCTTGATTATATATATGATATATTTCTAGGATTATTTTAAAATAAATTTTGTTTATAAAATGGCTTTTTTGATATAGGTTTAATAAGTAATTAATATCATTGTAATTAGATTTATAGAGATTAATAAAGGTAAAGATAAGCTTTTTTAGGTTATCAATATCCATTTCTTGGAAAATTCTCTTTATTAGTTTATTTTGCTTTTTGTTATATTTGCCATAAGAATTAAAATATTCATTAATAATAAATTTTAGATAATATTCATTTGATATTTTCATATCAGGATTATTTATTAAGGTTATTGCTAGTTTATGGAATGTCATGATATCAAGATTGTAGTCTATTTTTCTTTTTAGATCATTAACTGATTCGTTGGTAAAGGAGATTACTAAAAGTTCATTTTCTTTGTATATGTTATTATCAAGTAGATATTTGATTTTGTTTACTATGGTAAATGTTTTTCCAGAGCCTGCACCGGCAACTACTAATGTATTTTCTAATGATTTTACTGCTTTTAATTGTTTTTCGTTCATGTTAAATAGAATATATAATTATTAGATGATTGTCAATGGTTTTAAATATGCGGGACTATATATTTTGTATAAAATTTAATTTTTTGGATATAATGGTAGATATAGAAAAAAATTTCTAATTTTTCACAAACCCTTATATTTTTTTACCTCTTTATTTTTATTTCTTTATTTTTTTAGAATCTCGTTAATAATAGCGAGATTCTTTTTTTATTTACTAGACAAATCTACACATAAAATAAATTACTCTCTTAAATTTTTATCTATTATAAAATTAAACCTTGTTGGAGCAAAAAAATTCCATTTTTAATGGTTTAATTAAAAAATATTGAGACTATCTTCAAAAATTCCATTTTTAACGGTTTAATTTATTTTATTGGGCCTACCTTCAAAAATTCCATTTTTAACGGTTTAATTAAAAATATTGGGCACTATAAAAAGTAGGAACATAAAATTCCTACTTTATTGTTTCTTCACACCCGACATAAATATAATCTATCAATTTATCTAATATAGATGTTTTTAAATATGCAAAATATTGTTGTGTGAATAATAATTGTTGGGCAACATCCTTATTTCGCATTTGTTTAAAATATAATAATTCAACAATTTCTAATTCTCTTGGAGTTAATATACTTAATGCGTTATCCACTTTTTCTACTTCTATTTCTAATGTTCTAATTCTCCTCTTTAAGACTTCTTCTTTTTCTTCTTTTGCTACTACTTCATCTTCTACAGTAGATGTTATCTTATAAGTATTTCCAACTCTCTCTTCAATTACAAATCCTCCACAACCTCTGTAACTGTTGGTAACTCTCTCTAATTCTAATTTTAAATTTCTAATTTTAATCCTATTCTTAGGTACACTATATAATAATTTTTCTATCTTTCTATATTTTACGTTCTCCTCACATTTTCTTCTACCCATTTCAAATACCCTCCAAAACTTATCAAATACTTACGATATAATTAATATCTTCTACTAATATTATATACTAATATTATATGCTTGTCTACATATTTTTACATTTTTTACAACAAAAAGTGAGGTTGTTACACCCCACCTTCTTTATAATAATCTTCAATTAATTGTCTCTTTTTTAATTCTAACTCTTTAATGTATTTTTTATCGGTACTGATTCGTTGAAGTGATGTAAGTATAAAATTATCAGGTCTCTTTGGTATTGTTTTAGTTACTGCAAAATCAATTAGATTTCTAGCACGAATAAAAGATTTTCCTATGTGAGTATGGTTTACTTGTCCATATTTCATTTTCGTATTTACTACTATAAAATCTTCCCCTTCCTTGACTACTATATATTCTTTCTTACTATACACTACTCTACCTGCCAAAGAAAATCGCCTCTTTTTCTTTTATTATACCACATATAAACAAAAATAGGTAGAGTTTCCACCCTACCTCATTCTACTTCTTATACTTATTAAATTCTAATACTTTACCACTATTATTTGAAGGTACTTCTTCAATATTGTCCTCAATCTCCTCAACGTCATCTTCTAAAGGTATCTCCACATCTAAAATGTATTCATTTTCGTTAAAGTACTCCATGAACTTTTGACTTTCTGGTAGTCCCAAATCTTTTAACATCTGATTAGCCTCATTTGCAGATTCTATTGCTAATAATAAAGTTCTAAATACATTTAATACTGGTTCTGGAATACTGTTAAAAGTTTCTCTATCTAACTTCGTAGCCTTTTTTATATCGTCGGCTACTATATCAGCTAAACCACATATACAACTTACTTTACCACTTACGTTTATATATTCTAATAACCCATCTACGTTTAAACTCTCACTAAAATATTTCTTTAACTTCATTACTGATTATCCCCCTTAGATTTTAATTTATTATACTCTTCTTCAAGTTTCCTATAGTTTTCGTTTATAGTATACATACATTTTTTAATGTCCTCGGTATTATCTGTACCCTCAGTATGTGTTTCTGCCAGTAATTCAACCACTTCAAATTCATCCATAGAATAATCAACAAAATCATTAAAAGTTTCTACATAGTCATTAAAATTGTATTCTACCTCTTTACTAAAATCTGTAACATTGTTTGAAAGATTTTCTATAGCACCGGACTGAATATCAACAATATCAACTATTTTATCTATACTTTCCTCAACTTTTATTAAATCTTTTGCTACTATAAGATTATAAATCACTAATAACACATTTAAAATAAATAAACACATCATTGCAGTTGCCATATATAACTCCCCCTCATTATTAAACTAATACTGGTTTAAAATAATTAAATAAATCTTTTATTTGAATCAACACTCTTGATACATGAGGTTGACTTAATCCTATTAACTTACTAATTTCTTTTTGAGATAAATTCTCTAAGTAGTACATAGTAAATATTTTTCTATCTCTAATAGTTAAAAAGCTTAGAACTTTATCTATTACTTCTCTATCTAATATACTATCATAGCTATCAGACTCAGTTATTAAGGTGTTTTGGTCAAAAGATAATTCATCAATCCCTATTGTATTGTTATCCCCCAAACTATCCCTATATTTCTTTACTTTTTCTTCATAGTAAGAAAATGGTTTTGGAGGACGAGAAGATTGTTTACTTCTCTCTTCTCTACTACCAATAATTCCAGATTTATCTCTAATCCCTAACTTTATCTCTCCCCAAATCTTTTTGTAAGCATAAGTTGAAAACTTATTTTCTTTGTTTGGGTCATAATCATATGCAGCCTTTGTTAATCCTAATACTCCATACCCAAATAAATCATCATCATCAAATGGCATATTGTATTTAAAATGCTTTTTAATTACATCTCCTACAAGCCCCTGATTTTCTACTATTAAATCATCTCTTAATTCTTTTGTTAATACTAATTTCCCCTTCTCGTCAGTTTCCTCTAATATTAACTTACCCTTCTCTACTCTCATTTTTAATACCCCTCTTTATTACCTAAATTATCCTCCATTAAATAACTAGCCTGCATATCTGCAAGATGTAAACATACTGCTAAACTATTTGATTCAAACAGTTTATTTAAATCAAATGAATTAAACATTGTACTTAAATCTGTTGAACCCATATGTCCATGTATAGCTTCTATTTCTTCCATAGTTAAACCTATAAATCTTTGAACTATATATAAACTTTTACTAGCATGTCCTAAATGATATTCATCGTTCTTAACATAGATTTCCTCAATTTCCCATTTACCTGTCCCACTTCTCTCAGGAGGTACTCTCCTAGAACTCTTCTCATAAGTATTTACCTTACATATGTCATGTAATAAACTTACCAATACCACACTTGTATCAGAATAATCTAAATTCCAATCAGCTATTAATTTTTTTAAACAATTATAAACATTTAAAGAGTGTTGACATAATCCCCCTTCAACATGAAGATGATATTTGGTAGAAGCAGGTGCTGTAAAAAAGTCCCCCTTTTCTAACCAATCCTTAAACATATCAAACTCTAGTGGGTCTAATACTTGTTGAAGTAAACTTAAATATTTTGTTTTATTTCCTTCTACATCTACCATATAATTAATCCTCCAAATCTTCTTCACTTAAACTATTTATAAAATTTACTAATTCTTGTTTTATCTGACTCACTATTTTATCATCACTATGTTCCTCGCATTCTTTTTTTACTTCTTCAAAAGAAAGAGATATTGAATCCTCTGGAACATCGACCTCTATATTATCAAAATTAATAACAGGTATCTCGTTACTTATTGTATACTTACGTTCCTCCTCAAATAATCTAAGACCAACTTCTGCTATACAATATTGTACATCTGAAACACTTTTACAATCACTTATTGTCTCTACTAAACTGTCTAATACATGTATCCCTCCTTGGAATCTAGCTTGAGCAATTAAATCTCCTAATTTAAACTTCATATTTCCTTCCACTCCTTATTTTTTTCTTTATACTTATAATATAGAAATTCTTTATCTTTTGTTCACTACTTTTTTTTATATTTTAAACTTTCTTTAATACAATCGTAAGTCCTATAGAATCTAAGTATTCTAAAAACTTAACCATAGTTGGTATATGTTTACATCTTTCCATCTTACTTATGTCTTGTTGATAGAGATTAAGTGAGTCTGCAACCTCCGATTGTGTAATCTCCTGTTGTTTTCTATAATTGACACAAGTTCTCATAATATCTACAAATTGTATTTCTGCCTTACTAGCCATTTAAAATCACCTTCTTAAACTTTTTTTATACTTATACTATATAACTTGTCTTAGTTTTGTTCACTCATTTTTTTATAATCGCTCAAGAACACCCATTTATAACCTTTATGTGTTTTACGTTTACCATTACAACATTGGCTTATCGCACGATGATTGAATCCCCCTTGTCTTTCCGCTTCAATAGAACTTTCCCACACCTTAACGATTTTGTTTGTAGTAGGGTCTATTTGTACTACAGTTTTACTTATTTTTCTTTTATGCTCTTCGGAAAGTTGTTTACCTTTGTGAGATTCACTTAATTTTCTTTTAGTTTCTTCGGTAGGTCTACCACTATCACCACCATAATTATTGTTATAACCAACTCTAGGGTCATAAGTCATCAGTTCAAATATATAATACTCTTCATACATATTTAAATCAGACTCTTCACACTCTAGTAGGAGGGTAAACTCAAAATTCTCTTCCCCATCTCTCTTCCATGAATTCTGAAGGTGTTTATTATGGTGGTAACCACCTCTTAGTGCGCTTCTATGCTTCTCCCATCTCTTCTCAATATCAACTGCTTGTCCTATATATATTTTATTATTTAATTTATTTTGAATCATATATATTCCACAAGTCATTTCCTAATCCCCCTCGAATCATTTATTAATTTCTCTTGATGATTATATTATATGGTAATATTAATAAGTTGTCCACAAAAATCAATCGACTAATGTAGACAACTTTCTACTACTCCAAAGACAGTATAGTTAAAATACATCTACTAACAGACTGTATCTCTAAATATCGTCCTTGTTTTATTCCACTTTCAGTATCTTGAATTAATCTCATAGCTTTCAAACAAGACAATGGTTCATATTTACAATTAGTCCATATATCTTTAGCTATAAAATATTTTACTCCAGTTCGTTTTTCAATATCCTTCTCCCAAGGTAATCCTATTACTTTAGAAATATCACAAAATTTATTATATAATAAGGTCAATAGTCCCATTCTATTTATCCCACTTTTTGGGTCTTCTACGAGGTTTAAATTTTCAACGACTAATTTATAGTCTTTTTTCACTATCCCTCCTATGAGGTCAAATACGTTAAACTGAGTGGTGCTGTAAACTAAAGAGTCTAGTTCTTCGTAAATATTACAATCTTCCTTTAAATTTAACTGTAATATTTTATCAATCTCATTATCTACTCTTCCAAGGTCGCAGTCACATAGAGTTGCTAAATAACTTGCGACCTCTCTGTCTATCACTTCCACATCTTTAAGTTTATTCATTATATAATTTGTTAGTTGAGGTAAAGTTAAATGATTAAACTCTACTATAATGTCTGATAATGTCTTATACATTTTAGTTGTCTTTTGTAAATCAGTGTATATAAGAATTAGGATACCATTTTTTACACTATCAAACTTACTCCAGAGTTTCTCATTTTTCTTTACATCACTATCATTCCTAACTACATAAATATTTTTCTCAGAAGTTGCAAATAAACTCCTCTGAGTTAATCCTGTCCACACTTCTAGTAAAGTATCGGGTCTTATTAACTTTCCTCCATAAACTTTGTGTATTTTATCTATATAATTATTCATTAGACTTAAATCATTTCCTATAAAGATGTAAACAGAATTAAAATTTCCATCTTTAAAGTGCTTTTGAATATCCAAAATATTCATCTCTATACCCAGCTCCTATCAATCGTGGTTTTATTTTATCTCTTACTATATAACTAACCATAGTCTGACTTATACCTATTTCATTTGCGATTAGTCTATACGAATATCCTTCACTTAACATTTTTGCGACAATTTTATCTCGTCCACTAAATAATGAAAATACATCTTCTCCTATAACTTCTTCCTCTACATTTTCACTCCCCTCAAATTGAGATTGAGTATTGAAGAAATTATCCTTTTCTTCTAAATCTATAACATCCTTTCCAACGTCTGTGTAAGTAAACAAAGAAGGAAGTATAGCTTTACCGCTTGCTCTATCTTTAGCACTTCCTATTTTTCCTGTATAATCTCTGAATGCAGATTTTATTTTACCTTCGATACATACAGAAGCGTAATCTTTAAACTTACCGTTTCCTTCTTTGAAATTGTTAGCGGCATGAATTAACCCTAACATACCATACTGTACAATATCGTCAAATTCAAAAAATACAGGTTTATACTTCTTACTAATAGTGTACACTAATCTCATGTTATCCAATATTAAATTATCCCTTTCATTTCCTACCATAACTATCTAATTTTTCTCCTATCTAAAAATATTCCTTAAATCTAATAAATACATGTCCATTCTCGAATCCTTTCTTATACTCTTTTGAGTTAAATCTGTTTTAAAATTCATTGTAGTTACAATTGCTTTGCCTAATTTATAAGGGTCATCCCCTTCTCTTACTTTAGATACACAATAGTCTATGAACTTATCACAAAAATCTTCGGGGGATATTCCCTCCTCCCCCTCCTTAAACTTAAAGTTATTTCTTAGCTTTAATGTATTTCCTACACTAGCTTTTCCTATGTGACCATAAACTTTTTCAATTAACTCTTCCATATAACCACCTCTAGCAGAATTGTAATAACTTTCCTAACATAAAATTCTTAGGATTGTCTACAAGTTTAATAGAATTAACACAGTTAATTAAACCCTCTAGTACTTCAAATAGAAAATTACTTTCATAAGGAATGTAGTTTTCTAAGTAATAATGAGGAATACTACATAGATTGTAATCTTGAGTATAATTAAATTTTGTAAGTTCTATTATAAAGTTTACAAAATCATTCATTATCAATTTAAAATCTGCTCCCTTGCTATTTAGCTTCTCTATAGTAGTAATTAACGATTTAACATCTCTGTTATAAATATCCTCTGTTATACTGAACATAGTTTTATAAGATGATGTCCCTAGTATTTCTGCAATATCTTCTAATGTAGGGTTAGTATCACAATTAATTACCTTTTCGTACATAGAAATAGCTAATCTCATTCCTCCGTTAGCTAACTTAGATATATAATCTAATCCACCGTCAGTTACTTGAAAACTATACTCACCAACTTCTTTATTTTCAGAATCTTGGATAAACTTTAATCTCTTCTTAATATCTTCGCTATTAATTCTATTGAACTCAAATACTTGACATCTTGATACTATAGTTGCAGGTACTTTATGTCTTTCAGTTGTGCAGAATATGAAAATTACATCCTTTACTCCATCTTCTATAGTCTTTAAAAATGCTTGAAAGGCCGCTGATGATAAGGAGTGACATTCATCTATAATGTAGATTTTTTTCTTATACCCAATTGGTTTAAATTTACTCAATTCTGTTAATTCTCTTACACTATCAACTCCACTATTACTAGCTGCGTCTATCTCCACTAATCCTACTAAACTCCCATTAATACTCCTAGCCATACATCTAGCACTTGTAGTTTTTCCACATCCTGCAGCTCCTACAAATAAATAAGCACTTCTTAAATTATCTTCCTCTATTTGTTTTTTTAATATTTGCTTTACATTTTCCTGACCTACTAAATCTTCAAATAGTTGTGGTCTATACTTAGTACTTAAACTTCTATCCACTCTCAATACCTCCAATTCTTTTTATATTTATAATATAAAAATAGGAGTGATATTGTTCACTCCTATTTTTTTACTTATTTATTATCATTATCATCCTTTACATCTACACTAAATAGTTTACCTTCTAGTGTAAAATCATACTTCTCCAATACTTTCTTTAAATCCTCAGATTTTTCTTTTACACCTCTAGTTTTCTTATATACTATATCGGTTATTACTGTTAATGCTGCCATCATTTCTTCGGGAGTCTTCTTACTCTCTAAAAAGTCGTTTAACACTTGAAACACTGGAACTCCGACCATCATTAATCCTGCATAATACCCACTTTCATACAATGAGTTTGAATACTCTTCTAAACTAAATACTTTCTTTGCCATAATTTAATTATCCTCCTCCATATACTCTTCTTTTAACATATCTGATAGTTCATCAGTTAAATCCTTAGTTTCATTTAATGCATCCAATAATTTTGGTAAACCTTGAAATTTTAACGGTTTATCATCATCTCCAATTAGTACTTCCCCACTGCTTGGATTTATTATAGAAAACCATGAACCACTTTGAATTATATATTTATATTCTAAAGCTAATTGTACTAAATCATATAATTTATTAATTCCATAGTAGTAATTTAACGTACAACTTCCACCCTTTCTATCGGGTTTACATGTCTTTGTTTTCTCTATAGAAACTTCTATAATATTACCTTGAGGGTTATTTGATTTCTTAGGTACTATATTGCACTTAGCGTCTAAAAAATCTCCTTTCTTGACCATAATTCTCATAGAACATAGATGACGCCAACTACGTCCCCCTGGTGTTTGGAGACCTGCTCCATACCCACTTAAATTCTCTCTAACTTGGTTTAACCCTATTAACGTACAGTCATTAACAGTTAATTTAGGAGTTACCCTAGTTGAAAAATCTGCTAATAATTTAGCAATTCCTCCCATACTTTTCTTTTCTAAAGTTTCATCATAAATCTGTTGAGGTACTAACATAGGTAAAGAATCTAATACTAATAACCCTACTCCTCCACTATCTATTAAATCTAACGCAAGTTGTAATACCTGTTCCCCTGTTTGTGTTTCAGGTCTGATTAATAATAGCTTTTCTGTATCCACTCCTAAAGTTTCAGCCCAATCTACTTGAAGTGTATTTTCTAAATCGAAATACGCTACTACTTTAGGCCCATTCTCTTTAAACTCCTCTATTTCTGGAAGTAGTTTAGCAGCTGCTTTTTCTTTAGCCTTACCTCCAGCTAATAATGTTTCATATTCTATTTGATACTGTTTTAACTGTTCCTCGTATTCCTTTTCAAATATCTTCTGAGCATTTCCACATAGGTCTAAGGTAAGAGTAGTTTTTCCCCCACCTTCCATTCCACATATCTCCAATACCTTTCCCCTAGCAATTCCCCCATAAGTCATATAATTCATTCGAGGACTTGTAAAAGGTATCTTAACGTACTGTGTTCTAGCAATACCTTTTTTTATAATCTCTTCTCCCAGACCCTTATTAAGTTTATTTATCACTTCGTCTAGTCTTCCCATTTTTTCTACCTCCTAATTTTCTCATAGTTATAATATAGAAAAAGGAGTGATTTTGTTCACTCCTTAGTTTTAAATCTCTATATTTTGTAACTTGTGTTTTATTTCAAACATCTCACATTCTTTTCTATCTATTTCTTGATTAAATACTTTAATTCTCCTAGGGTCAGATTCTTTTGCTCTCCTATCTAATAAAGTGTCGATGTCATTCATTACCTCTAAAAATCTTCTTGTTAAATCATATGCAGTTGTCATTATATATTCTCCTCCTCTTTACTAAATGCAACTTCTGATAATTGCATTTCCTTTATTATATTAATTGCTTGTACTATTACAGACGTTACCTTTAACGCTAACTCCCACACAAATCCCATTCTAATTGGACGTTGGACAAAACTATCTACATTTGAATCTTTATCATCTACTATCCCTACTATCGACATCTGTCCTATAGACTCAAGAGTTTTTCCTACTCCCTTACCAGGTCTTATCGGAACATCTCTCAAATTTATATTTCCTATCTCACTCACATCACCTAAACATGCATCTACTGCAATTATGAATGAATTTTTGTATTGGTGTTTTATCTCCGGTAGTCTAACTGGTATATTTATAGCATGTATAGGATACTCTAAAGTTCCACATACATTATCAGTACCACACTTTTCTAATAATGTACCCACCATAGGGCCTAAACAATCTCCAATACACTTATCAGTACCAATACATACTATAGTCAATGATTCCTTACCACTTTTAAAGAATTCTGATACTATCATATCTACCATATTATTGACCTTTTCTTGTTTTACCTCTTTTATATTAAATTCACTTACCCTCATACTCCTTACTCTCCCATCATTTCCCTTTTATATAATTCATACAATGTTTTAAAATCTTCCATGGTTAATATCACGTACTGTTCTTTAGTTACCCCAAAATCTATTACTACCCCACTAAGAGATTTATTTTTCTGATACTGTTCTTTCTTTATAGTTGTTAACCAATCTTTTTTCACGGACATACTCGACTGTGGTTTTGTACAAGTTTTACATTCAAGCAATAAATAATCATCTTTAACATCTCCTTTATCAAAAGAAGTAGCACCACTATTCAAAGTACATTTCATGTTTAAATCTTTAGCTACTTTAGTTTCTTGCTTCTTTGAAAAATACCTAGTAGGTTTATCTGCCATTTAAACACCCCGCAATTCTCTGTAATTCATGGTCAATACTCATTGTATTAATTATGGCATAGCCATTACTCGAATAACAATAACTTAACTCATTTGCAATGTCTTTGGTAACACTATTATCATTACTATCTAATACGTATATAAAATAATCATCTCCTAAAGTCATCTTGAACAGTCTTTCAGGTTCTTTTTTAAATATAAATATTCTATAGTTTTTAAATAGATATTCTTTTGTAGTATTATTAGTTAATAAATTCTCAATAACCGTATAATCATCTCCTCAATACTGACCTAATTTTCCTAACAATTTTAGAAATATAAGTACGATGTACTCCAAAAATATCGCTTATCTCTTGATGGGTATAACCTTGTGCTAAATACCTAACTATTTGTTTATCTCTATCGCTCATTTTAGCGACTCTTATTTCAACATCAATTAAATCTGTAATCATATTCCAGTCAGTTCTATTTGAGGGAAGTAAATCACCTAAAGACTCTCTAGCTTCACCTTCTTCATCAGTCATATTACGGTCAAGAGAATAAGAAGAACATACCCCTTCACGTTTAGCACTTTTAGGCTTACCGTACACCTTAGAAAACTCATTAGTTACACCGTTTAATACACATGTGTATAAATAACTAGAAGCACCTCCATTGGGGTTTTTAACATAATTACGAATCCCCTTCCATAATTCCATATTTCCCCCAGACATAAGGTCTTCTTGTAGTGAAATACTACTAGTACCATAAAATTTGTTGATAACACCAGTTACAAACCCTTGATACTTACTATAGAGTTCCATAGTAGTGAGTGTTTCATCTACATGACTACTACTCTCCATTCAATATCACCTACTTTAATAAGTTAAACTCTACTACATAATCATCGCAATTAGCAATCTTATCAAACTCTCTTTCTAGTATTTCTAACCCCTCTGCCATCGTTTCTATATTCTCGTTGTTATATATAACATTACCCTGTCCATCTTTTATCTTAATGTAATACATCTCCAATACCTCACTTTCTTATTTGTTATACTTATAATATAGAAACTAAATTAATTTTGTTCACTCTGTAATAAAAAAAATGTGGGAAAAACTTCCCACATTTTAATTACTTAATCCCGCTAGTACCATAACCTCCACGAGAAATATCATCTAAATTTTCTACCTCAGTATAAACAAATTTATGAGTATATACTGGAACAGGCTCAAATTGGAATATTCTATCTCCATAATCTATTATTCCATCTCTAGTACAATAAACCATTCCACACCACTCGTCCGTGTCTCCACAATAGGTGTTATCGATAATGCCAACACTATTTGTTAGTATAAATCCGAAGTTCTTAAATGTAGAACTTCGAGGATACACATTAGCTTTATATCCAATAGGTAACTTCATTCCCACACCAAGTTTAAAAAATAAAGTGTCCCCTTTCTTGTAACTATATGGAAATGAAACTTCTTCTCCAACCTTAGACGGTTCATTTGGAGGAGTATCAACCTTAAATACTTTACTTACTCTCAGGTCTATACAATCCCCTTTTTCATCCACCATTAATTTTGGTAAATTCGTATCGAAATACTTTATAGATATGGATTTACTGTGTTCCTTTACTTCCACATTATCACAGTTAACTCGCTCAACCTGCTCCCAATACATGAATTGGGAATCTCCAACATCATCTATTATATAACAACCGTCTTCGTCTGCTTCCTCTACCTCATATATTTTACCCTCTGTAACATCTCTCTCACAGTCTTTAACCATAGTAACCCAAACATACTTACTAAACTCAATACTCATTTTTATTATTCCTCCTTATTTCCTTTAAACTTAATACAATTTGTTCTATAATCCAATACCTTTTTAACACTATTAGCTACTAATACAGCATTTTCTATCTTCATTTTTAATTTCTTATAAGCCCTATCATAAGCTACTTCAATAAAAGTTTCTTGTAAAGCTACATTAAATGCTTCACTTGACTTATCTTTCACAGTACCTGTAGCTTTCATATATGCGTCTGCGTAAACTTCTTTTTTAGCAGCTTCTGCAGTATCTTTTTCAACCCCAAGTTGTTCCAATCCAGCCCCACAAAAATATATATTAGTTGGAATAAGAGTAGTATAATGTAGTAATTGTTCATCTGTTAAATTATCACTGTTTTTTAATAAATTCTGCATAGTATCTATAACACTATCTAAATCTTTACTATACTTGTTTACTATAGTATCAACAATTTTATTTAAAGTCCTACTATCATATTCTACTTTTCTTTTTATCCCTCTAGCTTGACTTTCATCTACACTATTTAATTTCTTTATCTCCTCTTCATTAAATCTCTCGCTCATATAACCTCCTAAATTTCTTCAAAGTCTATATAAGGATGTTCAAAATCTCTTAAATCGTCTATAAGTTTTAATATATTCACTCTAAATCTAACTCTCTTTTTCATACTATCTACTCTATAACAATACTTTTCACACATATCCATATTAATACTTTTCTTTCCATGTGCTTTAAATAAATTTATAACATCAATAGGTACAAAATATACTGCCCCATAAATATAAAAGTTTACTAAGACCCCTGCTATAACCCCTTTGTTTTCTGACCATTTACTTAATCCTTCTACTTGATTAGGTCTAATTTTTGCAAAATCTAATCTCCTATCTTGAACTGCTTTAAGTTCAAAACAAAATAAATTAGGGTAACTATATACTAGAAAATCAAAGGGATTATTACACCCTGAAAAACCATTTGTTACATCATGTAATCTCATTAAACCTTTTTCTAATTTAGTTCCTTTAAAACTTTCTCTAAAATCAGATTCCCATGTTTTACCACTATAATTACTCATTATTGTTTCCCTCCAACGGATTATACTCTTTTCTACATTGCTCCTTATAGCAACAATATTTACATTTATCCTTTTCTTTTGGTGGCAACTCTCTTCTATTTATATATTCTTCTACATCTGCAATTTTATTAGCTATTTCTAATTTATCTTCTTCCGTTACATGATATAAAAATCCTTTATGACTTAATATCTCACGATTCTCATATAAGAATATTACATCGTTTATTCCTAAACCCATACTATAACAAGTAGCTTGTTGTTTGTGCTTGTCTACCACATCAGTAAGTTTATTGAAAATAAAACTTGCACATGTCTTTATCTCTAATATATAAATTTTATCTCTAAATTTAATAATCCCATCAAGCATAAAACTAAGTTGATACTTAGAATTAAATAGTTTAACCTCATTTCCAACTCGTTGTTTTATATTTGTTCCGTACTTAGCAGTTATATTATTATCTTTTATATACTGTTCAGGGTCAATCCATTTAATTTCCCCATCTTTCTTAGACATTTCAATAAGATAGTTTTGTAGAGTCTCATGTCTCCAAGAACCATTTAAACAAATTGAGATACTTTGTTGATTAATATCTTCTCTACCAACAACACCACTTCTTAGATAATATAAGTCTCTTTTACAACTATACATACCACTAGGTTTATAATAATTAGACCCATGTTTTATATTATCTGTGCTACTTACTATAAAATCATCTAACTGTTTAACAAATTGCTCCCCTACTCCTCCAACACCGGTCATAAACAATTTTCCTAATTTACTTATAATAAATCACTCCCTATATATAGGGGAGAATAATATTCTCCCCCAACTAATTAATCTTCTACTGTTGCTAAAGCTATTTTAATATGAGGTACTTCTAATGTTACAAATATATCATCTACAAAACCTAATTTTACCTGTTCCACAGGAATACCATTTAATAATTCTTTTAAATTTGTGGAATTAATTCCCACCTCAACTATTTCTTTTTGAGTCTCAGGTACATTTATTACTTCATACGAATCCTCAAAAGTTTGAAATTGTAGTATATTATCTTCTGATATAAGAACTAACTCCCCCTTATCGTAAGGAGATACAAATATCGCAATTCTCTCCAATGCTTTTGTAACTACACTTTTATTTATAGTACAAACATTTACTTTATTTTTAAATCTACTAATTACAGAACTTACATCTGGGAACATTTCTTTTCCTTCTAACTCTACTCCAAATATTACTGTCCCTTCACTTTCAATAAGAACTTGTCCTTCTATATACTTTATAACTACATCAACATCAGTTATAGAATTAATTAAATTCACTATTTCTCTTGATAATAATATTTTCTCCTCACTCTTTACTCTGTCATTAAAGCATATTCTTCTCTCGTCTGTAGTAACTACCCCATTTTCTGATAATAAATACCCATTTAATGCTCCTGCGTTTGGGGAGTTAGATACTGCAGATTTATTGACTGTACCTATAGATTTTATATCGTCAATACCCACTTTAATTC
>OJAW01001145.1_pt1 | contig 16144 bp, 17 predicted proteins | sample 1589151 | NCBI WGS metagenome assembly OJAW01 (sample SAMN03283290) | human gut metagenome | biome: human-associated habitat; material: feces | host: Homo sapiens | place: Peru | collected 2012 | reverse complement strand
CCAAGAAGGAGTTTCACAACCCCCCCCCGGAAGTCCACTTTTTTCATTATATCAACCTCCGAGTAAGTAAGTTTATCTCTTACTTATTTTCTTTTACTATCTAAAATAATATTATCATTTATTTTAATAATTTACAACTTAATTTAAAATAAAAACTACTTATTTAATTTTTCTTCTATTTCCATAAGTCTATTATATTTACAAATTCTTTCTCCTCTAGACATAGAACCAGTTTTAATAAAAGGTATACCAAATCCAACAGCTAAATCTGCTATAAATGTATCTTCAGTTTCTCCACTCCTATGAGAAATAATTGTTTTATAATTATTCTTTTTAGCAGTCATTATAGTTTTAGTCATCTCAGATATAGTACCAACTTGATTAGCTTTCAATAATATAGCATTACCAGCATTCATTTCAATACCTTTTTCTAAATAAGCTGAATTTGTACAAAAATGATCATCTCCAACAACCATAATTCTATCTCCAACTAATTTAGTAAGAACTGATAAACTTTCAAAATCATCTTCATAGAATGGATCTTCAATACTAATAATTGGATAATTTCTAATAAGTTCAATATAATATTTAATTAAATCATTTGAATTTAATAATTTACCATCAATTTTATATACATCTTTTTCCTTATCATATATACTACTAGCTGCTATATCTAAAGCAATTAATACATCTTTACCTGGTTTATAATTTGCTTCATTAATAGCTTCCATCATTAAATCTAATGCTTCATAAGTATTACTTAAATTAGGAGCAAAACCACCTTCATCTCCTACACCTGTACTTAAATTCTTTTTCTTTAAAATACTTTTTAATGTATGAAATATTTCACTAGCACATTCTATTCTTTTACTTTCACCTTTTATAACTGGCACAATCATAAATTCTTGTATATCTAAATTATTATCAGCATGCATACCACCATTAATAATATTAATCATAGGTATAGGTAAACTAACTTTTCCATAAGTAACATATTCATACAAATCTTTATCTTGTAATTTAGCTAAACATTTTAAACAAGCTAAAGATACTCCTAAAATAGCATTAGCCCCTAAATTAGATTTATTAGGCGTACCATCAAGTTTAAGTAACATTTTATCTATAGATACTTGATCAATCTTTTGACCAACAAGAGCATTTCTTATAGTAGTATTTACATTTTCTACAGCCTTTAATACTCCTTTTCCACCATATCTATTCATATCATTATCTCTAAGTTCAATAGCCTCTCTAGTACCAGTAGATGCTCCACTAGGAACACTTGCAGTAGCACTTATATTATTAGCTAGAGTCATAGTAACAGATACAGTTGGATTTCCTCTACTATCTAAAATTTCTCTTGCATGAATTTCTTTAATATTCATAATATCACCCTACCATTAGTATAAACCCAAAAAACACTCATAAACAATAAAAAAAAGAGTCTTTACAACTCATTTTACTATGCAATGAAATATTTACTTCTTCTTCTAAGTAAAATTACATCAATCATATTTAGTATTCCATAACCCATTATACAAATACCAGCTACTTCTATTACATTATCTCCATTAGTTAAAAATGCAATAATACCAATAATCATATAAAATATTCCATCAGTTAAAGTAAATAACCAACTAGTTTCATTAAACTTCTTTAAAAATACTCCATAATTAATTCTTTGTAACCCACTAATTAAGAAAAATATTCCAAGCCCAATAGATAATACTCTACCTAAAAACATTGATACAATACCTAAAATAATAAGTAGAATTCCAAATATTAAGTTGTTATTAAAAAGTACTATATCTCCTCTTTTAAAATAAGAATATATTGAAGAAATACCACTTAATATTAAAGAAACACCAGTTACTATAGATACAAATACATTACTACCTTGTGAATTAGTAAAAAATATTAAACCAACTAAAATGTATAATAATGATATACCAAGTTCAATTAATGTTATAGTATTAAATATACCTTTTACTTCTCCTAATAATTTATCAAACATACTATCACCCTACTTAAATTATACTAATAATTTCTTTTATTATCAAGGATTATATGATATAATAATTGCCGATTAGAGGTGAAATTATGCTAAAAAAATTAACCATTGATGAATTCAATGAATTTCAAAAACATCATATTGAATCTAACTATTATCAAACAATAAGTTATGCTATGTTGATGGCAGAAGTAGATTATGATTACGATTTACTAGGGCTTATAGATTATGAAGGAAATATTTTAGCAGGAGCCATGATTTTAATAAAACAAATTGGTTCTAATACTTATTATGGCTATTCACCTAGAGGATTCTTAATTGATTATACTAATAAAGAATTATTATATAATTTTACAGAAGAAATAAAAGAATACTATAAAGATAAAAGTGTAGCATTTATTAAAGTTAATCCACTTTTACCTATTGGAAAGTTAAATAAAAATTTAGAAATAGATTACAATAGTAATAGAAATATATTAAATGATTTAACAACACTAGGCTATAAAAAACTTAGAGATAATCTTTATTTCGAAGCACAACTTCCAAGATTTAATGCAATAATAAATTTAAAAGAATATAAAAAAGACAATTTAGATAAAAATACAAAAAATAAAATTAAAAAAGGAATAAGAAAAGGTTTAAAAATAGAGAAAGTTGATAAATCAAAAATAGATATATTTTATGAATTTATAAAAAATAAAAAAGATAGAAATTCTTATTACTATAAAGATTATTATACTGTATTTGAAAAAAGTGACAATGTAGATTTATTTCTAATAAAGATTGATTACAACGAATTTTTATTAAATAGTCAATTTATATATAATGAAGAACTCGAAAAAAATACTAAATTAAATGAAAAATTAACTACAAATCATGGTAATAGACTAATTAATCATAAAATGAATAGTGATAAAAAACTATTATCTTATAAAAATGATATTATGGAAGCTACTAAAGGATTACAAGAAAATAAAACTACATATGTAGCAGGAGCACTAGTAATTAAACATAATAAAACTGTTACTATAGCAATAAGTGGTTATGATACTTCTTTAAAAAGATTTGCACCTAATTATTTCTTACATTACAGTTTAATAAAATACTATAAGGATAATTATGATTATTTAGATTTAAATGGTGTAGTAGGAGATTTTAAAAATGAAAATTCCTATAGTGGTTTAAATAGATTTAAATTAAGTTTTAACCCTTCAGTATATGAATATATTGGTGAATTAGATTTAGTAATTAATGAAAATATATATAATATTTTATTAAAAACCGGTACACTTGCGCATGAATTAAATAAAAAACCTAAAGAAATCAAAAAATAGAAAATTTATTTCAAACTTTCTATTTTTTTTATTACATAACTTCTGGAACATTTATAGCTAAAATATTTAAAAGTTTCATATTAACATCATAAACTATTTTAGTTAAATATAGCCAAGATTCTCTTAATTCTTCATCACTTTCTTTAAGAACAGTATTTTCAGAATAAAATCTATTATAAGATGTTGTTAAATTATATAAATAATCAGTTATATCATTTAAAGATTTACTATTAAATGAACACTCTAATACTTTATTAAAATCATTTAATTTTAAATATATATCTTTATCTATTAAATTATTAATTTTACTTATCTTTTCATATTTAATCCCTTGTTCACTAGCTTTATTTAAAAGAGACCTCATTCTAATAGTTGAATACAATATAAATGGTCCAGTCTTTCCTTCCAAAGAACTAAATTTTTCAATATCAAATATATAATCAGATTCTCTACTTGAAATCATATCCGCATACTTAACTGCTGACATAGCAATATCTTCAGCTATACTATCTCTATTATCTATAATATTTGAATTTAATCTTTTTAAACTTTCTTCTTTAACTAAAGATAATAAATCTTCAAGTTTCATAACCCCACCATCTCTAGTTTTAAAAGGCTTTCCATCTTTTCCATTCATGGTACCAAACCCCGCAAACACTAACTTAGTAGTACCCTTAATAATATTTGCTTTTCTAGCTGCTCTAAACACTTGAGTAAAATGTAAATCTTGTCTTTTATCAACTATATACCAAATTTCATCTGGAGAATATTCTTTCATTCTGTCATATATTGTAGCAAGTTCTGTAGTACTATAAAGAATTCCACCATCACTTTTAATAAGTAACATTGGAGGTATTTCCAATTTATCATCTTCTTCACTTACTGGAATAACTTTTGCTCCTTCACTTTCTACAACAACATTTAATTTATCTAAATAATTAAGCATTTCCGGAACAATTTTCTCTGCATCACTTTCACCCTTATATAAATCAAAAGTAGCATTTAATCTATCATAAATATTTTTAATATCTCTTTTTGATATCTCCATTATTTTTTTCCATAACTCATAAATACCTTTTTCATAATTTTGAAGTCTTTTAGTCATATCTTGTGCTTCTTTTAAATAATTTTCATCTTCTTTAGCCATCATTGATGCATAAGGATAAATTTCCTCTAAATCTTTATTAGTTAAAGCAATTTCACTAGGATATTCACCATTAAAGTTTTTATCAAAATAAACCCATTCTGGATGTCTTTTAGAAAGTTCTAATATAACAAGTCCTAGTGGCCTTCCAAAGTCTCCTAAATGTGTATCAGAAATTGTATTATAGCCAAGAAATTCACATAATCTTTTTAATGCTTCACCTATATTAGCACTTCTTAAATGCCCAACATGCAAACTTTTAGCAACATTTGCTCCACCATAATCTAAAAATATTAATTTATCATTTTTAGAATAACTAAAACTTACATTATTAATATAATTAATTAGAAACTCATTACTTAAAGTCATATTTATAAACCCAGGACCTGCAACACTAATACTTGAAAAAGTGCTATCATTTTTTAAAACATTTACTACCTCTGTAGCAATTGAAACAGGACTTTTATGATAAATCTTAGCAAGATTCATAACACCATTATATTGATATTCTCCTAAATCAGGTCTATTTGATTCATTTATCTGAGCCTCTTCTACTTCATATCCACAAGAAACCAAAGCATCTTTCATTTTATTTTCTATAATTTTATAAAAATTATCCATCTTAATCACCACACACACTTATTTTATCAAAAAATATATTAAAAAACAAAAAAAAGAAGAGAAACTCTTCAATTTTATCCATTAACTACTTTAGTTTTACTAATAAGTTCATGTATTCCTCTTTTATCTTCTCTATTATTCATAAAAGATAAAGACAACACATTAACGAATATTAATATATAATTTATAATAGTAGATACCATCATAAAACTACTTTTCTTAACAATAAATAAAAGTATTAAATTTATTGTAATAGATGAAATACAACCAATAAACACAAAATACATAGGAAGTAATCTTAATATAAATTTCCATATATTTGGAGTATTATTATTTAAATCTACTACCTTAATTTTTTGAATTTTTTTACCTAATGTTTGACCATTATTAAATCTTTGAAATACTCCAAAATATAATACTAAAACACTTATAGTAATAATATTATAACTAATACTATTCTTACTTATTTCATAATAATAATTTGATCCACTCTTTAAAAATTCTTTTTCACTTATTTCATCTTTTTGATAATTTTCTACAAGCTTAGCATAATCTTCGCTACTCTTAATATATTTATCATAACTTGGATTTAAAAACTTAATAGAAAATAATGCTTGAAGTAAAACAAATATAAATAATATATCTAATAAATATGCAGAAAATCTCTTTAATAATTTAACAGAATCAGTTTTCATAACCCTCCTAAGTAGTTTTTAAATTTGATACAAGTTTCAAAGAAATTGTTTTTTCTTTTCCGTCTCTTAATATTTTTATTTTAATTTTATCTCCAACATCATACTTATATAATTCATATCTTAAATAAGCAACATTACTTATTTTTTTACCATTAATTTCAGTAATTACATCACCAGCCTCAAGTCCAGATTTAAATGCACTACTATTCTTTTCTACATCACAAATTAGTACTCCACTTGTAATATTATAGTTTGATAAATATCTATAATATTGAATATGACTTCTAGCATCACTTACACTTAACATAGATATACCTAAGTATGGATATGAACTTTGTTCACCTTTTATTATTTCTTCAGCTTTTTCAATAGCAGTTTCAATAGGAATAGCAAACCCCATACCTTCAACACCATTTGCACTTATCTTAGCACTAATAACTCCTATAACATCACCATTTGAATTACATAATGGTCCTCCTGAATTACCACTATTAACAGCAGCATCAGTTTGAAGAACGTTCATTATATAATCAGATACTTCAACAAGTCTTTCTTTACCTGAAATAATTCCTCTAGTAACCGTCCAAGAATAAACATTATCTAAAGGTGCTCCAACAGTAAAGGTAGTATCACCAACTCTAAGTTTACTTGTTGCACCAATTGATACTGCACTAATTCCATCTTTAGATTTTACTTTTAAAACAGCTATATCAGCATATTCATCTCCACCAAGTAATTCTGCATCAACAACATCACCATCAATATAAGTAATTTTAAAAGCATCACCTTCACTTATAACATGATGATTAGTAATTATATAACTATCTCCATCTTCTATCTTATATATAAATCCACTACCAGATGCATATAAATTATTCTTTTTGTAAGTTGATACTACTATTACAGAATTATATACTTTTTCTACTGCATCTGCTATACCTTCATCAGTAACAGTTACATCTTTTTCTATCTTAGTTATTGTTTCTTGAAATATAGCAGGAAATTTATAAATAATTCCCCAAGTCAAGAAAATACCAATTAATACAAGTGCAATACTATATACTACTGTTCTTACTGTTTTATTCGCTGTTTGTTTCATTTGTTTATCATCACTATCTCCTTATAATTTAATGGAAATCCCATTTCATTTAACACTTTATTAATACTAATGGCTTCCAACTTCCCATCCAATACATCTATTTCATAACTAATTTCATGCATCATTAATACAAAATTCTCTTCTTTTAAAAGTTGTTTCATAATAATAATTATTGCAAATAAATCATGTAAACCATAAATATATTCACCATCTTCATTTCTAGAAATATTTAATAAATCATGATACTTATTAACCGCAATATCTTTATGTGTTCTATTATTAAAACATAAATCTTCATGAGCACATAAATTTCTATAATTAGCCAAAATAGGTAAATAGGTAATCAAATTGCTAACTGAAACATTATAAATTTCACTAATTTCTTCTTGATCCTCTTTTTGTAGTATTGAATATAATTCACCAACTATACCAAAAGACAATACTTTTACAACTACCCAAAGTGGAATATAACCATAATTGGAAATATAATGACTAGTTGCAGCATGTTGTTTACCATTAACATTAATTTGTCTTTTCATTTTTCTAAGCAAATCATTAACTTGTCTAGTTTTAGTATAATCTTGTACAAAATTAGCAGAGTTTAAATAATTTTGCTCTTTAAAACCATGATTTTTACTCATTACATAAGAAAGTATACTTTTTAAATTATTTTCAACAATAAGTATATTTTTAAACAAAATATTTCTAAGTTGTCTATCAAAATTAAAAAGTCCATAAACTTCTCTGAAATTAGTGTTTTTGATAAACTTTCTACTACCATCATCACGTAAAAATAAATGTCTATAACCACTCAAGAAAAAATAATTTTCTCTTAGCAATATTTCTTTAGCATAAAAAACATCATCAATCACTAGGCCTTTTTGCTCTAAAATTAAAATTTGTTCATCTAAATTTTTAAATATTTTAGACCCCATATTATTCACCAAATTAATTATACCACAAGAAACAAGATAAATATATCTAAATTAATTGTAATTTTTATTTAAATACTGTGATGATCTTGTGAAATTTAATTACTAAAATAATCTTTAATACCTAAATAAATACTATAAGCAATTTTTTTTTGATAATCTTCTTTTATTAAATTTTTTCTTTCAATTCCATTTGATAAAAAACCACATTCAATTAATACACCATCAATCTTAATTTTATTATACATATAAGTATCTTTAGGAATTTTTTTAATTACTCTATCTCCCTTAAGTACTTTATTCATACTAGTTTGTATATAACTTGCCAAAGTTTCATTACTTTTATCATAAAAAACTTGAGGTCCATAATATTTACTATCACTCAAATAATTTAAATGAATACTTATATATAAATTTGCATTGTTATTATTTATTATATCTATTCTATTATCAAAATCAGATTTTTTTCTATGTTTACTTTTGGGACTAGCTAAATCATAATCACCATCACGTATTAAAATAACTGAAGCACCATTCTTACTTAATTCTTCTTCTAAATATTTACTAATACTTAAGTTTATATCTTTTTCTAGTATATTATTATAACTAGTTCCTGGATCAACACCACCATGACCAGCATCAATAATTATAACTTTACCACTTAAAGGTAAGACTGCTTCAACTTTCATAGAATAAAATATAAGCACCCCAGCAAAAAAATAAAAAATTACATAAAAATATCTTTTCATATAATATATTTTATGCAATTTTTAATTGTTAATAACAATCAAGTTTTCAACAAAAAAATGCCTAGGAAGCAGTGTACTTACTATACACTTAGCATTGAGCTACTTACCCTAGGTCTTAAATACATCCTAACACATGAAAATCTTACAGTCAACTTAAAATATCATTTAAAAATATAATTAATCTTTTTTCTTTTACCAACAATTTTATGAAATGGAAATACACATATTCTATAATTTTTCTTTTTAAATTTAACGAAAACATTCTTTATATAATCAAAATTTTTAAAATAATTATAAAAAGAATTAACCATTAAATCAGCAAGTTGAATTCCATAATTATATTTAGAATCATAATAGGTTACTTTAAAATAATATTCATCATTACAAAATTCAGTATTCAAATAATTCTCTAAATTATTTAAATCTCCTACTCTAATATTTCTATTATCAACACTAACAATAAAATTAATTACAACATCTTTCTTTTTAACTATTGGTATTATTGTTTCTTGAAATAAAAGTCTTACTGCATAATTAAAAAATATATTTGATTCAATTATTTGTTTGTTCATTTTCTCTTTTAAAAAAACCATAGACACAGCACAAAAACTATCAATATCTTGTATTTTTTCTATAATATTAATTTTTTCACTTATAGAGTAATCATAAGATTTCATTTCTTTAGTAAGCAAAATATTTTTACTTATTTTTATATCTCTATTAATTTTTTTATAAAAAGAAACTACTTTATCTTTTTTATCATTAAATACAAAGTATCCTCCAACAGCAAAAAACAAAGTTTTACTATTTTTATGAATAGAACCACTTTCATCTATATAGACATTTACATTAAGACAACTTTTCTTCACAAACAAATAATACTAAAAAATCTTTTTAAAGTCTAGAAATTATAGTGTCGCATTTTGTCTAAAAAAATACAAACAAAAACCCCAATAAAGGGGTATAAAAGAAACAATATATTATCTTTTTGAGAATTGAGGAGCACGACGTGCTTTCTTTAGACCATATTTCTTTCTTTCTTTTACTCTTGGATCTCTTGTTATAAATCCATCAGTTTTTAAAATATGTCTATAACTATCTTCTCTAGCTTGATCAGTATTACTATCAAATTCTAATAAAGCTCTTGTAATTGCTAATCTAATAGCTCCAGTTTGTCCTGAAAAACCACCACCATTAACTTTTACATCAATATCAAATCTATTTTCATTATTTGTAGCAACTAATGGTTGTTTTAAATCCATAACTAATGTTTGAAATGGCATATATTCATCAACATCTACACCATTAACAGTAATTTTTCCAGTTCCTCCTACTAATCTAACTTGAGCAACTGATCTTTTTCTTCTACCAATAGCAGTCCATACTTGTTTATTTGCCATAAATCCTCCTAATCAATTTCTAATGCCATAGGCTTTTGAGCACTTTGTTTATGAGTATCATTTGCATATACAAATAATTTCTTACTCATTGCTCTTCCTAATCTGTTATGAGGAAGCATTCCTTTAACAGCTCTTTCAAGCATTTCTTCAGGATATTTTTCAATCATAACTTCAGCATTTCTTTCTCTAAGTCCACCTGGATATCCAGAATGGTTGTAATATTTCTTATCTTTTAATTTATTACCAGTAAGTAAAACTTTACTAGCATTAACTATGATAACATAATCTCCACAATCAACAAATGGAGTATAAGTTGGTTTATGTTTTCCTCTTAAAACATGTGCTGCTTTAGTTGCAACTCTACCTAATGGTTTACCAGCTGCATCAATAACATACCAATTTCTTTGAATTGTTTCTTTTTTTTGCATAAATGACTTCATATTTTTTTCCTTTCATCACTTTATCTGTCTAAACTTTCCCAAGGTCTTAACAAATAGAAGTAAATAAAATGTACCATTTAAAATTATATGTAAAATTAGGCTTAATGTCAATAAAAAACCACTAATTATACTTAATTTTTATAAGATAAAGACCCTCAGGCTTAGCAGTAGACAAATTATCTCGCTTTTCTTTCGTATTTAACACATCAAGAATTATATTATCATCTATTTTACCTCTTCCAACAAGTAATAAAGCACCAACTAAATTTCTAACCATATATCTATAAAAACCATACCCAATAAATCTAAAATAAATAACTCCAAATAATTTATATATTCTAATTTTTTTAATAGTACTAACATAATCATCTCTACTTCCTGCAGTAAAATTCCTAAAATCATGTGTTCCTAAAAACAATTTACTAGCATCTCTCATTTTTTTTAAATCAAATTTATAATAACTATACCCAAAATAATTATTATCTTTCTTGCCAGTTGTATCTAATTTATACAAATACTCTTTCTCATTTGCATTAAACCTAGGATGAAATTCTTCACAAACTTGTGAAATATTTTTAATTTTAATATCATTATTATCTCTATTAAAATCTCTTTTTAGAATTTTTATACACTTATCTGTAGAAAAAGAAATAACTTGACCATTAGCATGAACCTTAGCATCAGTTCTCCCAGCTCCTTTTATTACAATATCTTCTTTAAAATACTTACTTAAATAATTTTCAATAGTAGACTGAACATTTCTAACATCCTTTTGTCTTTGAAAACCATGAAATTTTGATCCATCATAACTAATTACAACTTTATATTTCATCAAATACTCCTATAAATATCTTTCAAAACTTCTAAAATATCTGTATTATTTTTAAGTATTTTTTTCTTTTTATTAACACATTTTATAAATTTAACAACTTGTGGTTCCGAAGCATATCTATACAATTTGTCATCAAAAAAATCAGATGTACTATATAAAACTTTTTTACCATTCACAACAAATACTCTCTTTGCTAAATCAAAAAATACACTTATATCTTTATCTATAATAACAAACTTTTTATTATATTCAGAATTTAATTTAATTATTAATTTTTTAAAATATTCAATATCTTTAAGTATTAATCTACTAGACATATTACCAATTATAATAACTTTTTTATCTAATTTACTAATAAATTCTACTTTAAAAAGTTCACTTACAGATAATTCACTTAATTTTTTATTTAGAATATTTTCATCAATTTTAACCATCTTACAAGCTTTTTCAAAATTTTTAATATTTAAATCACTTACAGTAGAATCTAAATCTAAACTTATTTTATAATTGCTAACTACTCCAACAATCCCATATTTATCTAAATATTCTTTTATTTCCATAACATATCCCTCAAACTATCCATATCAGTTACTATCTCATTAATAACACCATAATCTTTAAGAAGAATAGATAAATTTATCATAAAAGGAATTTTTAAGCCAAGTTTTCTAAATATTGAATCATTTTCCATTACTTTTAAGGTTTCTCCTTCAAGAACAATCTTATCATCTTTATAAATAGTAGTATATTTAGTTAAAAGTGCAAGTTCACTGTTATTAGTAATATTTATAAAATTAACATTCTTTTTTCTCAAAAAATCAAACAACTTACTAACATCTAAATAATTAATGTTATCTAAAATATTAAAAAACACAACTTTTTTTTTCAAAACAAGCTCATCATAAGAAAAATTTCTTTTTATAACATAATAACCTTTATAGTTTAATAACAACTTATTAGAAATATTATTACTTAATACAGTAACGTCTGTTTTCATATACTTTTCCCTTTCAATTCTTATTTATTCATTCTTTTAATTTGATTTTCTTTCATTTTTCTAATCCTTATAAAATGATGATTAATACCACTCTTTCCAACTTTATAATCAGTTTCCATACTTATAATATCTGCAAGTTCTTGTAGTGATGCATCAGGATATTTTTTTCTATATAAAATAACTAATTTAATTTTTTCATCTAACAAATCTATTAAATTATTATCTTCTAAAAACTTTATATCTTCAATTTGATTCATACTACTTTTTATAGTCTTTTCTTGATTAGCAATCTCACAATTATTTAATCTATTAACCATATTTTTATGATCTCTATATATCCTAGTATCCTCAAATTCAAAAAGAGAATTAATTGCTCTAAACATTTTTATTAAATCACTTATACATTCACTCATTTTAATATAAGTAACATATTTCTTACCTCTTTTAATAACTTTAGAATTTAAATTAAAATAATTTAATAAAAAATTTATATATTCGCTATCACTTTGTTTATCTAAAATAAACTCCAAATGATACCCACTAGTACTAGGATTAGAGATATTACCTACACCTAAAAATGCTCCCTTTAAATAAGCAATTTTCTCTTCATCAGAATCAATATTTGGTTCACCATTTAAATTAAGAGTATTAATTATATAATTTGTCTTATCATTAATTTCTAAAATATATATTTGTTTAACTCTAAATCTTTTTTGTATTCTTACTTTCAAAGCAGGATTAATTCCATACAATTCTTTAATTATTTTATAAATAAATCTTGCTACTGAAGCATTTTCAAGTGTAATTACAATTGAATTATTTTGAATATCGCTATTATATCTTAAAAATGCTTCACAAATACTCCTAGATTCTATACTATTATTAGAAAGTTTACTAATTTCTTCTTTTAATCTTGTAGTAAATGTCATTTTATTCCATCCATTAAATATGAAAATATCAAATAAGCAGTTTTAAGTTCATCATGTCTATAAAAATTATCTTCAATCTTATATAACTTATCTTGAATAATTTTAACACCCATAGTATCTAACTCTTCTTTATCCAAAAATACTTGATCTTTTTGTTCTAATGTTTCATATTTTTTTAACAAATTAGAATTCATCTTATGATTATTTGCAAGAACAATATCAATAGTATTTTTTCCAAGATATTCCTCTAGCATTTTAATGTGATCACTTACTTTAAAATCATCAGTTTCTCCAGGTTGAGTAAATAAGTTACATACATACATTGTTTTAGCTTTACTTGATTTAATCGCATCATTTAATTTTTTGTTAAGTAAATGTGGAATAATACTAGTAATCAAGCTACCAGAAGAAAGAATAATTAAATCTGCTTTTTTTACAGCATCAATAACTTTATCATTAACGTGTATATTATCTGAATACATTATTCTTTTAATTTTTTTCTTAGATTTAGTAATTTGGCATTCTCCAACTAGTTTTTTATCATCTACTGTAATACCCACTAAATCTACATTATCCTCAGTTAAAGGAAGAACGTTACCTTTAATATCAAAAAGAGACACTAAAACAGGAATAGATTTAGCAAAATCACCTTTCATATCTAAAAGTGCTGTTAACAATAAATTTTTAATAGAATGTTCTCCTAAAGATTTAGATTTAGTAAATCTATAATTTAATAATTCTTTAACATTATCATTAGCATCACTCATTGCAAGCAACACTTTAGAAATATCCCCAACTGCAGGAATATTATAATCTTTTCTAAGTCTTCCTGTACTTCTTCCATTATCTGAAACTGATACAACTGCAGTAACATCTATTGGAAAAAGCTTTAATCCCTTAAGAAGTTGTGATAGTCCACTACCACCACCAAATATAACTATTTTTTTCATCTATTCATCACTTATTTCTATATATATTTTTAATAGTAAAACTATTAATACTAGTATATCAAAACTCTAAGTTAAAGTCCATTATTGCAAAGAAAAAAGAGCATTCTTGCTCTATCTTGTATAAAACGAACTACCAAGTGATGGAAATCCAGGTGGATTCATCATACCTGCAGTAAATTTCGAATAAGTTTGTGTTTTGTCATAAGTATACCAATTACCTTTAGATACACCATAATGCAAATGTGCTCCAGTAGTACAAGAATCATATCCACCTCTTCTAGTACCAGTAGACCCTCCACCAACAAGACCAACAACTGTATCTGTAGTAACAGCATCACCAACTTTAACATTTATAGTAAGTAGATGCATATACACAATAGTATACTTTACACCTTTAACATAAACCCATATATAAACCATATTACCACCACATGATGCTTGTCTTGTTATTTTCCCAACAACACCATTTGCAGTAGCATAAGCTTTAGTTCCTTCAGTAATTCCTATATCTATACCATTATGAAATTTAGTTCCTCTTTTAGTAGGATGTATTCTCCATCCAAATGGACTTGTAATCTTACCTCTTACTAAAGGTCTTAACCAACCTGAATTATCTCCAATTTTAACACAAACAGATAAATCTTCGTCCTCTTTACAACCAGCAGATTCATAATATTTAATAGACTCTTTTTTACTTTTAATTTCTGACTCAATAGATTCAGCACCCTCAACTAAACTAGATAAATCATCACCTAAAGAATCAATTAATTCTTCAAAAGTAGTAATCTTTTTTTGTAAAGTCTTTTGATATTCTTCTAACTCTTGACTCATCTTTTGATTATTTTTTATTAAGGCCTCTAACTTTGTTAATTGTTCATCATTGTAAGCAGCAACCTGTTTCATTACATCCATTCTCATAATAAGTTCAGTCATAGAATTAGCACCTGTTATATATTTAGCATATTCATTTTCTTCACTCATTTTTTGATATTGTCTTAATAATTCTTCAGTTTGCTCTTTTACTTTTTCAATCTCTTCATTAGTAGAATTAATTTCATTAGTAAGAACCTCAATTTGAACCTTAGCTTTATCTATATCATTACCAGCATTAGCAATATTGTTTTTATTCTTATTAATTTCAGCCTGAGTTTGTTGCTTTTTTCTATCTTGTTCTGCTTTCTTATTTTGTAGTACTTTTAAGTCATTCCTAAGTCCTGCAAGTGTTTGTGCACTTGTATGTTTAGGTGCAAACATACAGAAAAATAATCCAATTACAACAAATATACTAATAATTTTTTTTATATTATTTTTCATCATATCTTCAAATACTTTCTAACAGCTCTTAAACTTCCTACCATACCAATTAATGCTCCTACTATTAAAACTATACCAGCAACATAGAATACAAATGGAAATGGACTTATTAGTTTAAGAACATCTGTAATAACATGACCACCAAGTTTATTAAATGCAATCATATAGCCATAAATTGTAACTATTACAGGAATTAAAGAACCCATGACCCCAATTATAAAACCTTCAACTACAAAAGGTAATTTAATTGAAACATTACTTGCACCAACAAGTCTCATAATCTCTATTTCATTTTTTCTTGAATAAATTGTTAACTTAATTGTATTACTAATCAAAAATGCTGTTACAAATATAAGAGCAATTACCACAACAACTGTACTTTTTTGTACTATATCAAAAGCAGATATAATATTATCAACAGTTTCCTCCCCATAAGAGGCACTATTTACATGATCCATTTCTTTAATCTTTTCAGTTACTGATTCTAAATATTTAACATCTTTTACAGTAACTACCATACTATCCATCAATGGATTATCATCATAAGTTTCTAAAAGAGTTGCATAACTACTAGAATATTCACTCATTTCTAATTTCCATTCATCTTTACTTTTAAAAGTTACATTATTAACATTAGGTAATTTTTGAATAGTAGAAAATAAAAAATTAGAATCTTCTTCACTAGCACTTTTATCAA
>OJAW01001144.1_pt1 | contig 16157 bp, 12 predicted proteins | sample 1589151 | NCBI WGS metagenome assembly OJAW01 (sample SAMN03283290) | human gut metagenome | biome: human-associated habitat; material: feces | host: Homo sapiens | place: Peru | collected 2012 | reverse complement strand
GTTCTATGAGGACGAATTCAAGGCGCTCGGCGCAAATGTGCACATTGCGACCGCCGACGGCACCTACGGCACAAAGGGCTTTGTCACGGATGTGATAAAAGACATGCAATACACATTTTTCTACACCTGCGGACCCGAGCCGATGTTCCGCGCAATGCATAAAATGATGAAAACTCCCGGGCAGTACAGCTTCGAAGAGCGCATGGGCTGCGGCTTCGGCGCGTGCATGGGCTGCTCCTGCAAGACGCTCACGGGCAACAAGCGGATCTGCAAGGAAGGTCCCGTAATGGAAAGCGAGGAGATAATATGGGCAGACTGAGCGTAAATCTTTGCGGCGAAGAGCTCGACAATCCCGTTATCCCGGCATCGGGCACATTCGGCTACGGATACGAGTTCGCGGAGCTCTATGACATAAACTGCCTCGGAACTTTTTCGTTCAAGGGCACGACGAAAGAGCCGCGCTTCGGCAATCCCACGCCGAGAATAGCGGAGTGCACCGCCGGCATGATAAACGCCGTCGGGCTTCAGAATCCCGGCGTTGACAAAGTTATAAGCGAAGAACTACCGAAGCTCAAGAAGTGCTTTGGCAAAAAAGTGATGGCTAACGTCAGCGGCTTTTCCGTTGACGAATACGCCTACACCTGCGAAAAGCTCGACAGTCAGGAGCAGGTCGGCTGGCTCGAGGTCAATGTCAGCTGCCCGAACGTTCACGGCGGCGGAATGAGCTTCGGCACAGATCCAAAGGCGGCGGCACAGGTTACAAAAGCCGTCAAGGCGGTCACGAAAAAGCCGGTTATCATAAAGCTCTCGCCCAATGTCACGGACATCGTGAGCATCGCGAAGGCCTGCGAGGATGCGGGAGCGGACGGAATCAGCCTGATAAACACCCTGCTCGGCATGAGAATAGACCTGCGAACGAAGAAGCCCGTGATAGCGAACACGATGGGCGGCTTCTCCGGCAGCGCGATATTCCCCGTGGCGCTGAGGATGGTCTATCAGGTCTCGTCGGCGGTCAATATCCCGGTAGTCGGCATGGGCGGCGTATCGTCCGCCGAGGATGTTATCGAGATGATGCTCGCCGGGGCGACGGCGGTCGAAATCGGCGCCGCAAATCTCGTTGACCCGTTCATATGCAAAAAAACAGTCGAATCCCTGCCCGCCGCTGCGGACAAGTACAATATAAACGAACTCAAGGACATCATAGGAGGAGCACACAATGGGTAAAGACGTAATAATCGCCTGCGACTTTGCAGACAAGGAGACTGCGCTGAGCTTTCTCGACAATTTTGAGGGAAGAAAGCCGTTCGTCAAAATCGGCATGGAGCTGTTCTATGCCGAGGGTCCGCAGATAGTCCGCGAGATAAAGGCGCGCGGACACAAGATATTCCTCGACCTCAAGCTTCACGATATCCCGAACACGGTCAAAAAGAGCATGGCTGTGCTCTCGCGGCTCGATGTCGATATGTGCAACCTCCACGCCGCGGGCACATCGCGCATGATGGAAGCGGCTCTCGAGGGGCTGACCCGCCCGGACGGCACGCGCCCCCTGCTCATCGCCGTGACCCAGCTGACCTCCACCGACCAGGAGGCGATGGAGCGCGATCTTCTGATAAAAGAACCAATAGACAAAGTTGTCATGCACTATGCCGAGACCGCGAAGAACGCAGGACTTGACGGCGTTGTCTGCTCCCCGCTCGAGGCGCAGAAGGTTCACGACATATGCGGCGAAAAGTTTTTGACCGTCACGCCCGGCGTTCGCTTTGCGGACGGCGACATAGGCGACCAGAAGCGAGTCATGACACCCGAGCAGGCGAAAAAAATCGGCTCCGACTACATCGTCGTCGGCAGACCGATAACCGCAGCACCCGACCCCGTCGCGGCATACGAGAGATGCATAAAAGAATTTGTTGACTGAAGGAGAAAAGAAAATGACTGAGACAAGCAGAAAAATCGCAAAGGATCTTCTTAAAATACAGGCAGTATTTTTAAGCCCCGACAAGCCGTTCACATGGGCGAGCGGAATAAAGAGCCCCGTCTACTGCGACAACCGCCTGACGCTCACGGCGCCCGAGGTTCGCACGGATGTTGAAACCGGGCTTAAAGAACTCATCGAAGAAAACTATCCTGACGCGGAAGTTCTCATGGGCACTTCGACCGCCGGCATCGCCCACGCCGCGATAACCGCGCATTTGATGAATCTGCCGATGGGCTATGTCCGCTCCGGCAACAAGGATCACGGCAGACAGAACCGCATCGAGGGCAAGCTCGAAAAGGGTCAGAAAGTCGTCGTGGTCGAGGATCTTATCTCGACGGGCGGCAGCGTTATCGAAGTCGTTGACGCTCTGCGCGAAGCGGGCGCAGAGGTGCTCGGAATAGTCAGCATCTTCACCTACGGAATGAAAAAGGGGCTTGAGAGACTCGCCGCGGCGGATGTCAAAAATGTGAGCCTGACTAACCTCAATGTGCTCTCCGAAGTCGCGGCTCAGGAGGGATATATAAAGCCCGAGGATGTCAAGCGCCTTATAGCGTTCCGCAACAACCCCTCGGACGAGAGCTGGATAGGCGGTGCGAAATGAGAAGTATAATAAATATTCTCGATCTCTCCGCTGAGGAGATCGACCAGCTTATAGCCGTCGCCGACGACATTATCGCTCAGCCCGAAAAATACAACGAGGTCTGCCGCCACAAAATTCTCGCCACGCTGTTCTTTGAGCCCTCGACGCGCACAAGGCTCAGCTTCGAGAGCGCGATGCTCTCGCTCGGCGGTCAGGTGATTGGCTTCTCCGGCGCGGACTCCTGCTCCGCCTCAAAAGGCGAGACGATTGCCGACACGATAGAGGTAGTCAACGGCTACGCGGATATAATCGCCATGCGCCACCCGAAGGAGGGCGCTCCGGTAGTTGCGTCCATGCACACGGCGGTGCCGCTGATAAACGCGGGCGACGGCGGGCATTTTCATCCCACGCAGACGCTCGCCGACCTGCTGACCATCCACCACGAAAAGGGCACTTTTGATAATCTTACGATAGGACTCTGCGGCGACCTGAAATACGGTAGAACCGTCCACTCGCTCATCGCCGCGATGACGAGATACAAGAATGTAAAATTCGTGCTCATCTCCCCCGAGGAGCTGCGCCTGCCGCAGTTCGTTATTGACGACTATCTCGAGGGAAGCGGGCTTCAGTATGAGGAGTGCCGCTCGCTCGAAGAGGCGATGCCGAAACTCGACATACTCTATATGACCCGCATCCAGCGCGAGCGTTTCACGGACGATGCAGAGTATCAGCGTCTCAACGGCATATATGTCCTCGACAAGGAGAAGATGAGCCTTGCAAAGAGCGACATGTGCGTGCTGCATCCCCTGCCGCGAGTCAACGAGATATCGCCGGAGGTGGACTCCGACCCGCGTGCCAAGTATTTTGAGCAGACGCGGTGCGGTAAGTTCATACGCATGGCGCTGATAATGAAGCTGCTCGGGCTCATACCAAACGAGGTTCAGCCCGAAAAGGCGGCGGAACCGCAGTATATATACGACAAATATCGTTGTGACAACCCCGCCTGCATCAGCGTATGCGAGCCGGATGTCAGAAGCATTTTTAAGACTTTTGACGCAAACGGCGGCGCGTGCAGATGCATTTATTGTGACAAAGAGCGAAAGTAAAAAAGTTCTCCGATGCGCCTTGACTGAAAGGTCTTGTATTTGGTATACTTTAGGTACAATACAGATGAGTTTTCTGCGACTGACGGATTATTGCAGAGCACTGCAAGGGAACAGAAAAACTCTTTTCAGCCGACCGTCTGGGCACACCTGAGATACATTCTCGGAGTGTGCCCTTTTTGATTTTTTCAGGAGGTATGAAATGAAGAAAGTCGGTATAGTAATGGGCAGCGACAGCGACCTGCCCGTCATCAGAAAAGCGACAGACACCCTACGCGCGCTCGGCATCCCGTTTGAAGCGCACGTCTATTCGGCACACAGAACGCCCGACGAGGCTATGGCTTTTGCCCGCTCGGCAAAGGAAAACGGCTTCGGAGTCATTATAGCCGCAGCAGGCATGGCGGCGCATCTCGCCGGAGCCATTGCGGCGAACACCACCCTGCCCGTTATCGGCATTCCCTGCAAATCCAATACTCTCGACGGCATTGACGCCCTCCTTTCAACAGTACAGATGCCCTCCGGCATACCCGTTGCGACTGTTGCGATAAACGGAGGAGCCAATGCCGCTTTGCTTTCGGCTCAGATACTCGCGCTGGGCGAGTCGGAGCTTGCAAAGAAGCTTGAAGATAAACGCGCCGCAGACGCTAAAGCCGTCCTCGAAAAGGACGCCGCCGTTTCGGCAGAACTCAACTCGGAGGTTTAAAACATGAACGAGATATCAAAGTCCGATGTATACGCCGACGCGGGCGTTGACATAACCGCGGGATACAAGGCAGTGGAGCTTATGAAAAAGCACATCGCGCGCACGCTCACCTCGGGCGTATGCTCGGATGTCGGCGGCTTCGGCGGTCTGTTCGAGCTCGACCTGACAGGGATTTCAAAGCCCGTGCTCGTCAGCGGCACCGACGGAGTCGGCACGAAACTCAAGATAGCCTTTCTAATGGACAAGCACGACACCGTCGGCATCGACTGCGTGGCTATGTGCGTCAACGATATAATCTGCTGCGGCGCGAAGCCCCTGTTCTTCCTCGACTACATAGCCTGCGGCAAGAACTATCCCGAGAGGATAGCGGACATAGTCAGCGGCGTCTGCGAGGGCTGCGTTCAGTCGGGCGCGGCGCTCATCGGCGGCGAGACCGCGGAGATGCCCGGATTTTATCCGATAGACGAATACGACCTCGCGGGCTACTGCACGGGCGTTGTCGACAAAGACAGAATTATTGACAATAAAACAATGACCCCCGGCGATGTTATAATCGCGCTCCCCTCGAGCGGCGTTCATTCAAACGGCTTCTCGCTTGTGAGAAAAGTTTTCGATGTTGAAAACCGCAATCTCACCCTCCCCGTTGACGAGCTCGGCGGCAAGAGCATCGGCGAAACTCTGCTCACGCCGACAAAGATATATGTAAAGCCCGTTCTCGCCCTGCTCGAAAAGATAAAGGTCAAGGGCATATCCCACATCACGGGCGGCGGCTTCTACGAAAACATCCCGAGAAGCATTCCCGATTCGCTCGGCGCGAAGATAGACCGCTCGGCGGTAAAAGTTCTGCCGATATTTGATCTCATCGCAAAAGCCGGAAACATCTGCGAGCGCGATATGTTCAACACATTCAACATGGGTGTGGGCATGAGCATAGTCGTTTCAAAGGACGACGCCGACGAGGCGCTCGGTATTCTCAGAGCCTCGGGCGAAGAGCCCTATATCATAGGCGAGATAGTCTCGTCTGCGGAGAAAATCGAGATATGCTGAAAAACTTTCTGAGTTCTATATGCGCGGGCATATTGATTTCCATCGGCGGCTGTGTATTTCTCGCGTGTGAGAACAGATATGTCGGCGCGGTGCTGTTTTCGGTGGCTCTGCTCTGCATCTGCCTCAAGGGCTATGCGCTCTACACCGGCAGGGTGGGTTATATAATTGAGAGCCACAAGAAGAGTGATTTTGCCGCTCTCGCGATTATACTCATCGGCAATCTTATAACGACATTTCTTCTCGGCATGCTCGTGCGAGTCTCTATTCCGCAGCTCGGCGAGACGGCGGCTGCAATCTGCTCCGGCAAGCTCACCCAAGCCTTTTGGCAGACTCTTGTCCGCGCGTTTTTCTGCGGAATACTGATGTATCTCGCGGTGAGCACATACAAAGAGAAGAACACTGTTTTGGGTATTCTCTTCTGCGTGCCGGTGTTTATTCTAAGCGGCTTTGAACATTCGATAGCCGATATGTTCTATTTCGGCGCGTCGGGCATCTTCTCTTCGAGTGTCGCGCTGTTCATGCTCGCTGTTGTTATCGGCAACTCGCTCGGCGGAATGCTCCTGCCGGCACTGACTCTTATCGGAGGGAGAAAAAATGAAAGCAAACAAAGCTGAAATCGCCGTTTTTGTCTCCGGCGGCGGAACGAATCTCCAGGCTCTTATCGACGCTCAGAAAAGCGGGTTAATCGAGCACGGCGAGATAAAGCTGGTCGTTTCGAGCAACCCGAACGCCTACGCGCTTGAACGCGCGGCGAAAGCGGGAATCAAGAGCGTCACGGTCAGCAAGAAAGAATTCGGCAGTCAGGCGGCTGTTGAAGAAAAAATAATTGAAATACTCAAAGAAAATAATATAGACCTGATAGTTCTCGCGGGCTACATGAGCATACTGAGCGCGGACTTCACGCGCAGATACGAGCGCAGGATAATAAACGTCCACCCGTCGCTCATCCCGTCGTTCTGCGGCGAGGGCTTCTACGGGCTGCGGGTCCACGAAGCGGCACTGAAGAAAGGCGTTAAAGTGACGGGCGCAACGGTTCATTTCGTCAACGAGATACCCGACGGCGGCGAAATAATCATGCAGAAGGCGGTCAAAGTCAGAGACGGCGACACGCCCGAAACGCTTCAGAAAAGAGTCATGCGGCTCGCCGAATGGAAGATACTCCCGGCGGCAGCCGAAAAAATATCGGACGAGATAGTCCGAAAAAAAGCGGAGGAAAAATAATGGATATCTATAAAATAAACGACATAGCAAAGCTCATCGAGGGCAACTCCTACGTCGGAAGAGGCATCGTCATCGGCAAGAGCGCAGACGGCAAAAAAGCCTGCACCGCATATTTCATCATGGGTCGCTCGGCAAACAGCCGCAACCGCATATTCACCGAGTGCGGCGGCGTGCTCTATACCGAGCCGTTCGACGCTTCAAAGGTCGAAGATCCGAGTCTCATTATTTACGCCGCAGTCAGAAATTTTGAAAACAAGATAATCGTTACAAACGGTGATCAGACAGATACAATAAACGATGCGCTTAAAATCGGCGGCTCGTTCAAGAGTGCTCTTGAGACCCGCGAGTTTGAGCCGGACGCGCCGAACTTCACCCCCAGAATCAGCGGCATGCTGACCTTCGAAAACAAAGATTTCACATATGAGATGAGTATTCTCAAGAGCGCGGACGCCGCGGGCAGTGCGTGCAACAGATATACATTCTCTTATTCCCCGCTCGCGGGTCTCGGTCATTTCATCCACACCTATGTCTGCGACGGAAATCCCATCCCCACATTCCAGGGCGAGCCCGAGAGAGTGGCTATCCCGAACGATATCGACGAGTTCACGCAGTCGCTTTGGAACGCTCTCGATGCGGACAACAAAATCTCGCTCTATGTCAGATACACCGATCTCGTGACCGGTGCGGAAGACAGCAGGCTCATAAACAAGAACGCTTGAAAAGGAGAATAAAAATGAAAGAATTCGAGCTCAAATACGGCTGCAACCCCAATCAGAAGCCCTCGCGCATCTATATGGCGGACGGCGGCGAACTGCCCATAGAAATACTCTGCGGCAGACCCGGATACATAAACTTTCTCGACGCTTTCAACTCCTGGCAGCTCGTCAAGGAGCTAAAAGAGGCGCTCGGTCTCCCGGCGGTCACTTCTTTTAAGCATGTCAGCCCCACCTCGGCGGCGGTCGGCATCCCGCTCTCCGACAAGCTCAAAAAAGCCTGCTTCGTCGACGACATAGAGGGCCTTGACAACTCCCCGCTCGCCTGCGCCTATGCGCGCGCACGCGGCACGGACAGAATGTGTTCGTTCGGCGACTGGGTCGCCCTCTCCGATGTCTGCGATGTTACTACCGCGAAGATGATAAAGCGCGAGGTCTCCGACGGCATTATCGCCCCCGGCTATGAGCCCGAGGCGCTCGAAATTCTCAAATCCAAGCGCAAGGGCAACTACAATATAGTGAAAATCGACCCGGATTATGTTCCCGAAGAGACAGAGCGCAAGCAGGTCTACGGCATAACCTTTGAACAGGGCAGAAACAATTTCAAGATAAACAGAGAGCTGCTCACAAATATTGTCACCGAGAATAAAAGTCTCCCCGACAGCGCGGCTCGCGATCTCATAATCTCGCTCATAACGCTCAAATATACGCAGTCGAACTCCGTTTGCTACGCGGTTGACGGTCAGGCTATCGGCGTCGGCGCGGGTCAGCAGTCGAGAATTCACTGCACACGCCTTGCGGGCACAAAGGCGGACACCTGGTTCCTGCGCCAGCACGAAAAAGTCCTGAACCTCCCGTTCAAGGATTCGATAGGCCGCCCCGACAGGGACAATGTCATTGACGGCTACATCAACAAAAACGAAGAGGATGTCTGCGCCGAGGGCAACTGGCAAAAATATTTCACCTCCCGCCCCGAGCCGCTGACCGACGGGGAGATAAAAGAATATCTCGCTTCTATTGACGGCGTATCGCTCGGTTCGGACGCGTTCTTCCCGTTCAGCGACAATATAGAAAGAGCAAAGCGCAGCGGAGTAAAATATATCGCAGAGCCCGGCGGTTCAATCCGCGATGACCTTGTGATAGAGTGCTGCGACAAATACGGCATGGTCATGGCATTCACCGGCATGCGCCTGTTCCACCATTGACGGAGGACTGAAAATGAACATTCTTGTAGTAGGTTCCGGCGGAAGAGAGCACGCCGTTATAAAAAAGCTCAGAGAGAACAGTGAAGTCAAAAAAATATACGCCCTGCCCGGAAACGGCGGCATCGCCGCAGACGCCGAATGTGTCAACATAGGCGCTACGGATATTGACGGCATTGCGGAATTCGCGAAGAACAATCAGATAGACTACGCCGTCGTCACGCCGGATGATCCGCTCGTGCTCGGCTGCGTCGACAGGCTCGAGAGCCTCGGTATTCCCTGCTTCGGTCCGCGCAAAAACGCCGCGATAATCGAGGGCAGCAAGGTTTTTTCAAAGAACCTGATGAAAAAATACGGCATACCCACCGCACAGTACGAAGTTTTTGACAGCGCGGAGGACGCGCTCGCCTATCTCGATTCAGCACCCGTTCCGACTGTTATAAAGGCGGACGGTCTCGCACTCGGCAAGGGCGTTATAATCGCCGCGACGCGCGACGAGGCAAAAGAAGCGGTCGTCGAAATCATGCGCGACAAGAAATTCGGCAAGAGCGGCGACAGCATCGTTATCGAAGAATTTCTGACGGGTCCCGAGGTCTCGGTGCTCTCGTTCACGGACGGCAAGACCGTAGTCCCGATGATATCGTCGATGGATCACAAGCGCGCTCTCGACAACGACGAAGGTCTCAACACCGGCGGCATGGGCACCGTTGCACCGAACCCGTATTATACAAAAGAGATTGCCGACAGATGCATGAAGGAGATATTCCTGCCGACGATAAACGCGATGAACACGGAGGGCAGAACTTTCAAAGGCTGCCTTTATTTCGGACTCATGCTGACCGAGAACGGTCCTAAGGTCATTGAATATAACTGCCGCTTCGGCGACCCGGAGACTCAGGTCGTGCTCCCGCTGTTAAAGAGCGATCTGCTCACCGTTATGCAGGCTACAACAAACGGCACGCTCGCCGAAACACCCGTTGAGTTTTCGGATAAAAACGTCTGCTGCGTCATCATGGCGTCAAAAGGCTATCCGGTCGCATACGAAAAGGGCTATGAGATAGATATCCCGGACGAGATTCGGGACAGCGTATATGTCGCGGGTGCCGCCGAGAAAAACGGCAAGCTCGTGACGAGCGGCGGCAGAGTCCTCGGCGTGACGGCAGTCGAAGATACGCTTCGGGAGGCAATAGCCTCGGCATACAAAAAGGCAGAAAAAATTCACTTTGAAAACGCCTTCTACAGGCACGACATCGGCGCGAAAGCGCTCGCCGCAAGGGAGGAAAAATAAATGGTATACAGAGTATTCGTCGAAAAGAAAAAGGAGCTCGCGCAGGAGGCAAAGTCCCTGCTCAGCGAGGCTAACGACCTGCTCGGGATAAAAAATCTTAAAGATGTGCGCGTTATCAACCGCTACGATGCGGAGAATATCACGCCCGAGCTCTTCGATTATGCGAAGCGCACCGTATTCTCCGAGCCCCAGCTCGACATTGTATCGGACAGCATCGAAATAAACGGCAGATGCTTCGTGGTCGAATTCCTGCCCGGTCAGTTCGATCAGCGCGCCGACTCGGCAGCTCAGTGCATCCAGATAATCTCGCAGGGCGAGCGCCCGCTTATTCGCACGGCGAAAATATATATTCTCATCGGCGACATAACCGACGCCGACGCTCAAAAGATAAAGAAATATGTCATCAACCCCGTTGAAGCGCGCGAGGCGAGCCTCGAAAAGCCCGAGACTCTCGCGGTAAAATACGACATTCCGACCGAGGTCAGAACTCTTGACGGCTTCATCGAGCTTGACAGGGCGGGGCTTGAGAATTTCGTTAAGCAGTACGGGCTCGCCATGGACGCGGACGACATTGCGTTCTGTCAGGATTATTTCAAATCCGAGCACCGCGACCCGACTATAACAGAAATTCGCATGATCGACACCTACTGGTCGGATCACTGCCGCCACACGACATTCTTGACCGTCATTGACAGCGTGAAATTCGAGGACGAGCTGCTCCAGAGCGCATACGACGAATATCTCGCGGTCAGAAAAGAGCTCGGGCGCACGAAGCCGATATGCCTGATGGATCTCGCGACGATAGCGGTCAAATATCTCAAGAAGCACGGCAAGCTTGACCGCCTCGACGAATCCGAAGAGATAAACGCCTGCACGGTGAAAATAGATGTCGAGGTCGACGGTGTGACCGAGCCGTGGCTCCTGCTCTTCAAAAACGAGACGCACAACCACCCGACGGAAATTGAGCCTTTCGGCGGCGCGGCGACCTGCATCGGCGGCGCTATCCGCGACCCGCTCTCGGGGCGTTCTTATGTATACGGCGCGATGCGCGTCACCGGCGCGGCAGACCCGCTCAAGCCCATTGACGAGACGATAAAGGGCAAGCTCCCACAGAGAAAGATAGTCACGACTGCAGCGGCGGGCTATTCATCATACGGCAACCAGATAGGTCTCGCGACCGGCATAGTCGACGAGATATATCACCCCGGCTATGCGGCAAAGAGGATGGAGATTGGCGCGGTCATCGCGGCGACTCCCGCAGAGAATGTGCGCCGCGAAGTGCCCGCTCCCGGAGACATTGTTATCCTGCTCGGCGGCTCGACCGGACGCGACGGCTGCGGCGGAGCGACGGGTTCTTCAAAATCCCACACGGTCGAATCGCTCGAGAGCTGCGGCGCGGAGGTTCAGAAGGGCAACGCTCCCGAAGAGAGAAAGCTCCAGAGACTTTTCAGAAACAAAGAGGCCTGCCTGATGATAAAGCGCTGCAACGACTTCGGCGCGGGCGGCGTATCGGTAGCTATAGGCGAGCTTGCGGACGGACTTGAGATAGACCTCAACGCAGTGCCGAAAAAATACGAGGGTCTTGACGGCACGGAGCTTGCGATAAGCGAGAGCCAGGAGCGCATGGCGGTTGTTGTTGAGCCGCACAATGTTGACGCTTTCCTCGCGCTCGCGAATAAAGAAAATCTTCAGGCAGTACCCGTGGCAAAGGTTCAGGCTGAGCCGAGGCTCGTCATGAACTGGAACGGCAAGAAAATTGTTGATATCAGCCGCGAATTTTTGAATTCCAACGGTGCCGATAAGCATATAGACATCACCCCCGAGGCTCCCGCACTCAAAGAGAAGAAAATCTCCGGCTCGTTTGCGGAGAATTACTCGGCGCTCGCATCCGACCTCAACATTTGCTCGAAGCGCGGACTTTCCGAGCGTTTCGATTCAACGATAGGCGCGGGCACTGTGCTCATGCCGTTCGGCGGCAGGAATCAGCTGACGCCCATTCAGGCGATGGTGCAGAAGATATCCGTCGAGAAGAAGCACACCGACGACTGCTCGCTCATGGCATTCGGCTACAATCCGTTTATAACCGAGCAGAGCCCCTATCACGGCGCATATCTTGCGGTTATAGAATCGGTCTGCAAGCTCATCGCTTCGGGCGCGGAATTTAAAGATGTATATCTCACCTTCCAGGAATATTTTGAGCGCCCTGGCAGAGACGGCAAGCGCTGGGGTCAGCCTTTGGCGGCACTTCTCGGCGCGTTCAAGGCGCAGATGGAGCTCGGCATCGGCTCAATCGGCGGCAAGGACTCAATGAGCGGCTCGTTTGAAAATCTCGATGTCCCGCCGACCCTCGTCTCGTTCGCCGTGACAACGGAAAAGACCTCTTCAATAGTCTCGCCCGAGTTCAAATCGGCGGGTCACAAAGTTGTTTTCATCGCGCCGGAGAAAGACGAAAACGGTCTGCCGAAGACCGACTCGCTTATAAATGTGTTCTCCCGCGTCACCGGGCTTCTTCGCTCGGGCAAGGCGGTCGCCTGCTACACCCCCGGCATGGGCGGCATAGCGGAGGCGGTCATGAAGATGGCGTTCGGCAACGGCATCGGCTTTGAATACAGCAAAGATATCACACTCGAAAAGATATTCGGACTCAGCTACGTGGGCTTCGTGCTTGAGCTTGCGGACGGCGCAGAAGAAACAGGCACGCTTCTCGGACATACAAACGACAGCGGCTGCATCAGCCTTAGCGGCGAAAGCATCGCTCTTTCGAAGCTTCTCGGAATATATGAGAACAAGCTCGAAAGCGTCTACAGCTGCAATATCAAAAACGCCGGCAAGGGCGCGGAGAACTTCTCATATGAGACTGTTGAGCGCAAGGCTCCCGCGATAAAAGTCGCAAAGCCTCGCGTGCTCATCCCGGCGTTCCCCGGCACGAACTGCGAATACGACAGCGCAAAGGCAGTCCGCGACGCGGGCGCGGAGCCGGAGATAATTGTTATAAACAACCTCAGCGCGGACGGCATCAGCCGCAGCGTCGAAAAATTCGCAGACGAGCTTCGCTCCTCGCAGATGATATTTATCCCCGGCGGCTTCTCCGGCGGCGACGAGCCGGACGGCAGCGGAAAGTTCATCACGGCATTCTTCAGAAACGCCGCGATAAAAGAGGGAGTCACCGACCTGCTCGAAAACAGAGACGGACTCATGTGCGGAATCTGCAACGGCTTCCAGGCGCTGATAAAGCTCGGACTCGTCCCCTACGGCAAGATAATCGACACGGACGAAAATTGCCCGACGCTCACCTTCAACACCATCGCGCGCCACCAGTCGAGAATAGTGCGCACCCGCATTTCCTCGAACAAATCGCCGTGGCTCGCGCTGACCCGGGTCGGCGACATATATTCCGTGCCGATATCACACGGCGAGGGACGCTTCCTCGCAAGCGACGAGCTTATAGCCAAGCTCGCCGCAAACGGGCAGATAGCCACGCAGTATGTTGATCTTGACGGCAACGCTTCAAACGATATACACTTCAACCCCAACGACTCCGTCTGCGCTATCGAGGGCATCACATCGCCCGACGGCAGAGTCTTCGGAAAAATGGGACACAGCGAAAGAATCGGAAAAGGGCTTTACAAAAATGTCCCGGGAGATTATAATATTCGTATGTTTGAAGCAGCTGTTAAATATTTTAAGTGATGATAAGGAGACTGGAACATGGCCTATTTATCCGACATTGAAATTGCGCAGCGCTGCAAACCCGAGCACATCGGCGTTATCGCAAAGCGCGCCCATGTTGACGAAAAGTACATCGAGCAATACGGAAACTACAAGGCTAAGATAGACCTGTCCCTGCTCTCGGAGACGAAGCGGGAAAACGGAAAGCTGATTCTCGTCACCGCCATAACCCCGACCCCCGCGGGCGAGGGCAAGACCACGACGACGATAGGCCTCGCGGACGGACTGCGCCGGATAGGCAAGGATGTCACGGTCGCCCTGCGCGAGCCGAGCCTTGGTCCGGTTTTCGGAGTCAAGGGCGGAGCCGCCGGCGGCGGATATGCGCAGGTGGTTCCCATGGAGGATATCAACCTCCACTTCACCGGTGACTTCCACGCGATAGGCGCGGCGAACAACCTGCTTGCCGCGATGCTCGACAACCACATTCAGCAGGGCAACGCCCTGGGCATAGATGTCCGCAAGATAACATGGAAACGCTGCGTTGACATGAACGACCGCCAGCTTCGATTCATCGTCGACGGCATGGGCGGCAAGGCGAACGGTATGCCCCGCGAGGACGGATTTGATATAACCGTCGCGAGCGAGATAATGGCTGTGCTCTGCCTTTCAAGCTCGATAACCGACCTCAAAGCGAGGCTCTCGCGCATGATTGTCGGCTATACCTATGACGACAAGCCCGTGACCTGCGGCGAGCTCAAGGCGGCCGGCGCGATGACCGCGCTTTTGAAAGACGCCCTGAAGCCCAACCTTGTCCAGACCCTTGAGGGCACGCCCGCGTTCGTCCACGGCGGACCGTTCGCGAACATAGCGCACGGCTGCAACTCCGTCATGGCGACTAAGATGGCGCTCAAGATGGGCGATTACACCGTCACCGAAGCGGGATTCGGCGCGGATCTCGGCGCCGAAAAGTTCCTTGATATAAAGTGCCGCATGGCGGGACTCTCGCCGGACGCGGTGGTCGTTGTTGCCACTGTCCGCGCGCTCAAGATGCACGGCGGGCTCGACAAAAAGGAGCTTGCGGTTGAAGATATCGGCGCGCTCGAAAGAGGTATACCGAACCTCCTGCGCCATGTTTCCAACATCAAAAATGTCTATAAACTCCCCTGCGTCGTTGCAGTCAACAGATTCCCGACCGACACCGACGCCGAGATAGATTTCATCATCGCAAAATGCCGCGAGCTCGGGGTCAACACCGTGCTCTCCACCGTGTGGGCTGAAGGCGGCAAGGGCGGCGAAGCGCTCGCGCGCGAAGTAGTCCGCCTGTGCGAAGAGGAAAAGGGCGATTTCACTTTCGCCTACGAAGATGAGCTTTCGATCGAGGAGAAGATCGAAGCCGTTGTCAGAAAAGTCTACGGAGGCGACGGAATAACCGTCATGCCCAACGCCAAAAAGCAGATAGCCCAGCTTGAAGCTCTCGGTTTCGGCAAATGCCCCGTATGCATAGCAAAGACCCAGTACAGCTTTTCGGATGACCCGACAAAGCTCGGCGCGCCCGAGCACTTCACCGTGACGGTGAAAAATGTCAAGGTCTCCGCGGGCGCGGGATTCGTCGTCGTTCTGACCGGCGACATTCTAACCATGCCCGGACTGCCGAAGGTTCCCGCCGCAGAAAAAATCGACGTTGACGAAAGCGGCAGAATAACAGGTCTGTTCTGAGATAATAATTCCGCTCGGAGAATATTTCTTCTGCCGAGCGGAGTTTCTATAAATATCGGAGGTAATAAAATGGCTTATTATTTCAACGAAGTATCGCATACCTTTAATGAGTATCTGCTCGTCCCCGGCTATTCGTCGAGCGAGTGCGTACCCGCGAATGTGTCGCTCAAGACGCCCCTTGTCAAGTACAAAAAGGGCGAGGAGCCCGCGATTTCGCTCAACATTCCGCTGACTTCCGCCATTATGCAGTCCGTCTCCGGCGAGAAGCTCGCCGTGGCGCTCGCAAAGGAGGGCGGCGTATCGTTCATCTTCGGCTCCCAGAGCATAGAGGACGAGGCGGCAATGGTTGCAAGAGCGAAGAATTTCAAGGCGGGTTTCGTCATCAGCGACTCGAACATCACTCCCGACGCCACTCTCAACGACGTTATCGCGCTCAAGGAGAGAAACGGCCATTCCACTATCGCCGTGACCGAGGACGGCTCGGCAAACGGCAGACTTGTCGGCATAGTCACGAGCAGAGACTACCGCGTCAGCCGCATGACCGGCGACGAGAAAGTTTCGTCTTTCATGACTCCCCTCGAAAAACTCGTCACCGCCCCCGACAGCACCACCCTCAAGGAAGCAAACGATATAATCTGGGACAACAAGCTCAACTCCCTGCCTATAGTCGACTCCGAGGGCAAGCTCAGATATTTTGTTTTCCGCAAGGACTATGATGCCCATAAGGACAACCCGAACGAGCTTCTCGACGCCGACAAGCGCTATGTTGTCGGCGCAGGTATAAACACAAGAGACTACGCCGAGCGTATTCCCGCACTTGTCGAGGCGGGCGCAGACGTGCTCTGCATCGACTCCTCCGAGGGCTACTCCGAGTGGCAGAGCCGCACCATCGGCTGGATCCGTGAGCACTACGGCGACACCGTGAAGGTCGGCGCGGGCA
>OJAW01001143.1_pt1 | contig 16181 bp, 23 predicted proteins | sample 1589151 | NCBI WGS metagenome assembly OJAW01 (sample SAMN03283290) | human gut metagenome | biome: human-associated habitat; material: feces | host: Homo sapiens | place: Peru | collected 2012 | reverse complement strand
AGAATTTGGCAACCATCCAAAATTTTTTTCTGGAAGGAAATCTATTTCTTTTTTTGAAAGCCAGTCTCCAATAAAAAGTTCTCCACGGCTACGTCCCTTCTTGCATTTTGGACAAAGGACTTTTCGAGGTCTTTTCAATGAAGTTACAGTTGGATAAAAGATAAAACCGCAGTCATTGCATTTTATATGAATTCGACTATTATTATCCCCATATTCTTTTTGGTTCAGAACAGTAAATTTCCCATTATACTGAATATCTAACCATTTTTCAAATTGCTCAAAAGTTTTATGATTACCTTTCTGGCAATATTTGCAAGAATAAAAATTATTTGTTAGGTTAGCAAGAAAAATTTCACTTTCCTCGCCACAAATCTCACAGTAATATCTTACAGCCAAACGGCGCCTATTCTGAAGAGGTTTTTGAAATAACTCAATCAAATGAAGATTTGGGCTATTATCAAAAAGAGCAATAGCTTTTTCTTGCAACTCTTTCTGTTGTCTTCTTACGTCTAATGGGTTATGGCAATTCAAACAAAAAATATTGCTACGCCGTTTCATTAGATTCGCAGGAGTCATACAAAAAGTATTTTGACATTTCTTACATCTAAAAACTGCGTCCTTGGATTTACCATGATATTCCAATATTTCAATTTCTTCTTTTTCTTCTGGAAAACAAGAATATAATTCTTCTAAAATCTTTTCTTTGCTAATCATTTTATTGTCTCCTTTTAGCTGCTGATTGCCCGTTTTCAACTTTTAGGCTTACGCCATGAGTCATACATTGAATTTGTTTCTGCTTTCGCGACCTTATTTTTCGGAGTCAAAATAAGGTATTCAAGTCTTTGGGGGTTTCCAGCAATTAAGATAGTTGTTCGATATACATCACTGTATAAAGTGGCAAAATTCTTTACCAATATCTATCGAAAGTAAGTAGAAAACATTTGGGTCATCTTTATACTTTTGAACCCATTCCGGATTTTTTCTTTTTCTATATCTAGAAAGTTTCTCAAAATCATACCACGCCTCATTACTTCCTCCAGCCCAAAGCCCTAACGCTATCTTATTGTCCTTGCGGGACACTCAAACTTTCATTTGAAGGCGAGACTATATCTTCAACATATCTCCATACAAAGCCATTACTTGACTTAATTTTCCCTCGACAGCATTCACTAATATGTTTAGCACTTCCGCCAATCGCTCTAGAGGCTTCTCCACAGGAAGAATAAGTCATAATATATTTCCCATCTTTAGTGTATTGATTTACCGCTTTTGCCCTTCCAGTATTTTTATAACTTTTTGTTTCTCCAAGTTTATCTTCTCTTGACCAATAAAAACCTCCACTAAGAGTTTTTATTTTTTTATTAAGTTCTTGATAAATCATACTTTCACTTAAACCAACAGCTTTAGACGCTTCTTTAACTGTCTTATATTTTGCAACTAGTTTTTTCTCTGGAGTAAAACAATATACTGGGGGAACGGTTCTTAATCCAGTATCAAAAGCATGACGTTTATTTTCACTAGAAGTTACCCATTCAAGATTTTCGACGCAATTATTTAATTTATTTCCGTCAATATGATTTACTTCTGGTTTATTGTCTGGATTAGGAATGTAAGCAATGGCAACCAAACGATGAGCAGGAAGTCTTTTCATTTTTCCATTTGGCAAAGTAATATTATAAGAAAAGTAGCCATGAAGATAATTTACTTGTCCTTTTAGGAATTTTCCTGTAATACTATTATAGCATTTCCCATCTTCGGTTATATAGTATGTGGTACTGATGTTATCAACAATAATTTGTTTCATAACAACAACCTCCTTTTTATATGTTGTATCGTTCTGGCTTCGCAATGAAGCCGTTAGTCGTTGAACCTTCCTCTAAATATTTTAGAGGCTCGGCTGCTGATTGCCCAATCCAAATAATTTTTAAACTATCACGTTTAGAATTACTTCTTACGTTGTAGTTTATTTGGCTCTAAGGGGTTTCCAGCAATTCTCGATATTTTATGAGTTCTGTTATGTTAAAACTCTGCGGCGAAAGTTGCTTCATTATAAGAAGAAGAAAATTTTTGACGCTCAACGAATGATTTATCTACAAGACCATGCTTCGCGGGCAACCTGTAATCAAGCCCCATTACAAAAGCATGCGCGGGGTCAATTATTGCCTGTATCATCGTCTCACAAAGTAATGCGTAAGCATAGGACGATTTAGTGCCTGCGGAAGTGCCACTAATCATTTGTTGATTTACAGCTTCGTGTGGGTTCACAAGGCCAAGTGCGTTACGACGAGAAACATTTAGCTGAGGTATGATGATTTCACTAACGGCGTCTTCGTCAGCGTCACGTGTTTCATCAAGGAAGATTGAGTGACGACGGAGGCCGCGCGCTGAATTGGTTGCGCCCTCAACAGTAAATAATGCGCCGTTTTTGAAATAAGCTTCACCTACGTCTTTTGAAAAATTCAAGTGCGGTTTGCCCATAAAGACTTCAAGCTCTTTTTCAAGAAGCGGCCATATTTTTAGTATCTCAGTTATCTTTTCGCGGAAAATTTTACAGCCTTGTGTTTTGACTGGCGCAATTAGTGAACACTTGTGGCCAGGGATGAAAACGCATTGCAGGAACATTCCAAGAACGGAAAGAAAGGATTTGGAAGCTGCGCGTGTTGCCGTTATGTAGACTTGGTTATAGCGCATAATACTTCGGAGGAAGATCCGTTGATACGGGAAGAGGCTAAACTGGCTTCCTTCCTTAGAAATAACGTCGAGATAGATGTCAGGATAAACCGTATAAAGCTGTGTCAGATCCGCAAAAAACTTTTCATTCCGCAATAGAAAGTCTTCCGTGACTTCAACGCCTTTCTCCAATAAAATGCCATCTCGATAAACGCGATTATCTTGAAAGAAAGGAGAAGTCGGCGGGCGCAATTTTATAACTCCGCTCATACTTGCGCTCCTCCTTCTATATCAAAGTCCTCTTCATCCTCTTCTTTGAAGATTTCTGCTTCATAGATGTCGGCATCAAATTCTTTTTGTTCAGTTTCATAGAAGTTTTCGTTTTCTTGCGCGTATTTTAGAGCTTGGAGGCGCGCGGTAATTTCTTCACCTAGGCCGCTTTCATTAACATAGAGCCGCTGGTTCCACGCTTGAATATTTTTCATGGTTTCATCAATAATGTCACGAGTTGCGCCGTCATAGAATTTGTTTTGATTACCGCGCTTTTCAAGCCAAAGCGCCAATTCACCAAAGCTATCGAAGTCGTGCGCATTTTTGATGTTTTTAGGAGTAAATTCGGCTGTTTTGACAAGTTTATCATAAGTCGCCATAAATTTATCGACGCCAGTGTCTCCAGCGCGGATACGGCTATCAATTTCATAAGAAACCTTACAGAGTTTTTGTGCCTGGTCAATTTGTAATGCGCCGACTACATTTTGAGACATCAAGAGGCCCTGATAAAGGTTTTCAAGGTAATCGAGAGCTTCCTCATCATAGTTCGCGCCCCAGCGTTCGCGCAATTCACGGAAATGCTCCTCTTTTAGGAGAGGAATTTCTTCTTCTATGAGGCCGACAGCCTTTAGATCTTGGTATTGCTTGAAGTAAGAAGACCATCCAAGAGTTGCGTATTCTTGAGTAGCGAAAACTTTTGAATAGGCCGCCCAAATAGTGTCGGGAGTATTGAGTTCGCGCAACCTCTCCCATTCTTTTACAATGAAGGGAATGTCAGCCCACTGGCATACTTTATCAATGGCGCCCCAGTCGAATTGACGTTTGCGCAACCAATCAGTAATACAATGGTTACAGAGAGGAAGATGGTGGTCGGGGTAAAACTCATTATGAGTAAAAGCGAAGTCCTCTTCTGGTTGCTCGATTTGGCATCGCGCGCAACGTTTAGAGAGGAAAGAACGCTTTGGCTTCGGAATTTGAGGAATTACTGGCATTTCGTGGCCTCCTTATCCTTATCCTTAGTGACCGCGCGCACCATGCGCATTATTTCGCGTTTCTTTTTGCGCGAAAGCTTTCCGAATGCCTCAGTCACCTCAATAAAAACATCCTCAAATGGCCGAGGTTTTTTGTCCGCAATAGTGGTCACGCGCAACGTATAGACTATACCAAGGAATTCCTCAATATTGAGAAGTGAGAGACGCGTGACAAAATCAGTCATAACATCCATATTAGTTCCTCCTTTTATCGCGCAATACTTTCTCGCAGTGCTTACAACGAGGTGAGAAGCCATCTGCGGATTTTGTTTTGCGCATAAAGTTATTTGTATTACGAAGTAACGTTTTGCCGCAATCTTTACACTTTTTGAAATTTTCAGGGAAGAAAAGTTCCGCGCAAACCTCATGGTGCGCGCGCACCGTTTCGGCGATTTTTGGGAGTATTTTTTTTCTGTAGATTGTTGAGATATAATTTTCGCCATAAGTCCGCCCGTATTTTTGGTTGAGGAGTTGGGAGATTTGGGCGTTGGAATAGTGGGCCATCTTGAGGGAAAGGAGTTCGTCGTAGATTGGGGAAAGCTCTGTAAGATTGCGGTAGTAAAAAAATACGGAAAAGAAATCGCGCAACGTAGAAGAGGTCGTAGATTGCGCGGGATCGTCCCAAATTTCGGAGTAGAGATGAGTGAGGGCGTAGAGATGGGATGGGTCGCGGAAATCAAAATAAGCTTTGGCGGAGGAAGGTGACGCCCAAAGAATTTGAGAGAGCGCGCGCAACTCTTTTTCGGTGAAGTTATCGGGGACAGGAAATTCTCCGGATTTTGGGAATATTTTTTGTGTTATTGGAGTGGAGATATCGATGGGAAAGACGGGAATGTCCGCGCTGAAAGTTGGGGGCGAGGCTGGCTCATTCAAATTTTCTGTGGCATGGCGCAATATGAGGGGAGGAGTATAGGTGTCTTTCCATTGATATTGTTCAGTTCTTTTTTCGACGAGAAGTTTTCGCTTCTTTAGATAGGCGTATTCAGTTAGGGAGATGGCGCGCTCCCGAATTTCTTCTATTTCAGTGGGAGTGAAACGGTCGAGCAATTGAGGTCGAGGAGATTTGACCTGCCGGCCGATATGAATTTCATAAAAACGGGTTTCGAGGTCGAGTATGTCGATTTCGCGCCAGAGAGCTTCGAGTTGCGCGAGCGCATAAGGGGAAGCAAGAGCGCGGGCCTCTTCACGAGAAAAAACTTGTCGAGTTTTGATGGTTTTCGGCGTAGCCAATGGTGAAGCCAGACGAGCCTCGAGAAAGGTCGGGTTTTCTTTGAGTTCATCGAGTGATTCAATTTTTTTTCCTTTTTTCTTCCAATAGGTTTCTAATTCAACTTCTTTGCCTTCTGGAGTGCTTTTGTCACCCCATAGAACATAATCTGCCATTAGTTCTAGCTCAGAAGAGGTTGGGACGAAGGGAAGGGCTTCTAAATATTCTGTGAGAAAGACTTGACGTTCTTCTGCTGTGGGCAAAGAGAAGTCAAGCTGTAAGCGATTTCTTTTAGGCATTCGTGTAAACCTCCATAAGTCGGGCTTTACGCCCAGCTTCTAATTAGATTATATTTGAAATTTAGGGCGAAGTCAAATTTCCTCGATGGTCTAGACCATCTCGGTGAAAAATTTTTAATGCAAAGCGTTAAAGTTCGATTTTTTATTTCAGTGAGAAAATGTGCTAGGCCCCGAAAAATGTCACGTTACAGAAAAAGTTTTTTTACTAAATGTACCCCTACGTAATATATGACAACTGAAACGACAAAACCCTCCCGGTGTTACTTCAAGCGACAGATAGCCTGTTATACGTCGTTTCGTCATAGCGCATAATTCAGCGTCGCATAAAATGACTTCAGTTTATTAGAATTGACGGAATGTAAAACGACAGCAAAAAGAAAAAAGTTCTTGACTTTCTTAGACGTAGTTGCTATAATAAGAGCGTAAACAAAAACAAAACAATGACGCGCCGGAAAGACGGCGAGAAAGCGAGAATTTAAAAATGAATATGAATGATTATGTAATAAAATACGGCTATCTTTCCACGGATACGGGCGCGGCGGGGAAAGCGTTTGAACGCGCGTGCAAAGAACACTTGCACATGGTTTCAAAAGTTTCTCGCGCGGGTGTTTCGGATATGAAACGCGCTTGTAAATGGTACGAAATTAAAAGCGGCGCGGGAGAGCTGGGGAATATGGGCGATAAACTTATTCGCGGGAGCAATCGCGTTATTTACTGCCCGCGGATTGAAACTAAAAAAGATCTGGACAAACAAACCGCTTTCGTTCTTAGTCGTGCGGATTTTCTTCTTGTGTTGGAAACGTGCGGGCTACTCCGTGAAAAGACTTCTACCAACGGACAGCGGAAATTTACTATCCAAACTTTTTGGAACAATAAACTTGACGCGCCGCACGGCAAAAAATATTATAAGCTGCTTGACGCGTTAAACGCTTGCGTTGAAAGTGGGCGGGCTATGACTTTTGCCGAATGGCTTGATAATGGCTGGACGCTTTAAGCGTCCAGCCCCGAAAAACGAAAGGAATTAGGTAAATAAAAATGAATTATCGCGTTATTGTTCGTTTCAGTATTACAAGGGAAGTCAATGAGCAGTATTTTGCTACATTGAGTGAATCAGAGTCTTTAGCTCAATATTTCGATTGTGCTCTTGAAAACGGTGCAAGTTTGGGCTATGTTATTCAAGAACGCAAGCCAAACGGAGAAATTTCAACAGTTGACGAAAACGGGGACAACGTCGGGAAATGGAGCGGAATAAGCTGGAACGCGTAAAATGACATAATGCTGGGCTATCGGCATGACGGGCAGAAAGGAACGTAAAATGACTACTATCACATTAGAGGACTTTGTACTGTATGTTACGGTGGAAGAGTGCTATCGATTGATTGATGAAGAAACGGGCGGCGAATGGCGCGCCGAGGAACACGACGGACAAATCTACGTGAATAGCGTAACCGAGGAAGTGCTATTTCCTAATGAAATTTATAGGTACTACGTCGTAGGGCTTGAGCTTGAATGGCAAGGCCGGATCCCGTTCGTTGTTGCTCATATCGCAAGAGAGGTGTAACATGATACCGACGTTAGGTGAAACTATCGGGTGCGTGCTTTTGCCCTTTATCATTCTCTTCATTGCTTTATGTGATTCAATCCGCAAGGAAAAACGTTGAGAAAAGACGCGTAAAGCGTCTTTTCTTTTTGTCTCTTTTTGTCAAGTAACACTACATAAGAAAAGACGGACGTCTAAAAAATCGCATAGCGTGGCAATTTAGACGTCCGTCTTTTGTATTTTTATTCATTTTTTCTGTATATTTATATTTAGACGACAGACGTCTAATCTTTTTAGACGTCAGAGTTCCACGTAACAAGTCTTGATTTTTCTGCAAAATGTGGTATAATAGGCATAGATCGAATGAAAATACATCAATGAGGAGGATATATAACATGACAGTATTAGTTGAACACGACAACGGCATCAAAGGTCAGCGCGGCGTTAGCGAGGACACTATTACCACATTAGAAGACTTGCTTCCACTTATTCAAAATTATATACAAGCTGGGAGCTGCGTTTATAAGCTGGAAATCCTACCGAATAGAGAAGGAGAGAGCTGGACTTGAACCAGCTCAGCTCCGACTTAGACGTTCCTCGTCTAAAACAAGCTGGGATTTTTTAGAAAATAATTCTTGACTTTTCCCCAATTTTGTGGTATACTTTAATTACAAAAGGAAAGGAGAATTCAAAAAAATGGATCATGAAGATTATGAAGCAATGTTCGGCGGTATCCCAAAGTTTACAGAAAACGATAAGTTTATTGAAATGGTTCAGAAAAACCCGCCCAAAACTTTTACTTTTTCGGTAGTTGAACTTAATGGGCGGCCACAAATTGTTTTCATGGACGCGGAAACGGGTGAAAGAGTTTGTGACGCGGTTTGTCACTGGGGAAGTTATGGGCATGAAAAGGGTTTGATTGAAACTATGGGCACGCCGCTTTGTGAATCGGTATATGACGATGTAGAAGGTTACTTGACAGCGGATACTGTTTACGCACGGCTTATGAACGTAGATAAAGAAAGGAGAAAAGAATATACACATGAAGATTGAAAAAGTAACAATTGAAAGAAGACAATTGGTTTTTTTCAGATTCAGAATTTAGAGACATTAATAACGCGCGACGCTGGTTGGTAAACTCGCTACAATTTACACAAGACCTCGAATTACAAAGAGCGATTGGCGCTTTAGAGGATGTTTTGAACAATATTCATCCTCAGAATGACGGAAATTATTATATCTTGGACGAAGAAGTTTGGAGAGATGCCGCATAACGCGTCATCCTCTCTCAACAACAATTAGACGTCTATCGTCTAAAAAAAAGTTCTTGACAAAAGAAAAATTCTATGATATAATACAGATACCAAATGAAAGGGGAATAAAAAAATGACTACTATTAAAAAATATATTTGCGACTTTTGCGGGGAGACTTTTGAAAATGAACATGAATGCTTGCAGCACGAGGTACTAGAAAAATTTAAGTACCATAACACCAACGCCGTCTTTTTTGACGAAGATAAGAATGTAATAACCGCGGAGCAAGTTGTTAGCCAACAGTATGATCCATGGGCAATTTTTATCGAAAACGAAGAGGCAATTCCTTTTGTTGAAGAAATTTACGATTACTGCGGTTTTATTTCTCCGTGGCGGAGAGAGGGTGGGAGCAATCGAAAAACGACAGGGCTTTATCTCTATAATGCAGAAAATAGTTTTTGGTATCTCCCCATCGATAAAATCAAAGAATTAAAAAAAGAAATGAAAAGTTATGGAGTCGGCGCGTAAAGCGCCAACTCTTTTTCTAAGTCAATTAGACGTTTAACGTCTAATAAAAGTTCTTGACTTTTTCAGAAAATATGGTATAATATAAATAGTTAGGAGAAAGAATTCTAGAAAATTTTACTAAATCAAAAAGAAGATGGTTGTGGGTGGGTAGGAAAATCTTCTTTATTGATACTATTTCCTTCTGATGGTTGGAGAAAATAGTGCCTCCTTTCTTTTGTGTTTTGTTTTGTTTACACTGAAACGCGCGGGCAACCATCACCGCGCGTTTCTTTTATGGAGAAAATTAGACGTTCATCGTCTAAAAAAAACTATTGACAAATTCAATCTCTTATGTTATAATCTAGTTACAAGGTTGAAAAAAACAACCAAAAAGAAAGGAATTGAAAAAAATGAAAGTTATTGTTGGTTACACCGGTTACATTGAAAAGGAAATTGAAATTGACGACGCATTCGCACCATGCGCAGACCCCTCTCTTGACAATATGCGGCTTCTCGACGCTTTTACCGATGAAGTCTTCGACGAGTTTCGCCGTCAGGTTGACGACTACAATGAAATCTGCTGTATCCAGAATGAAGAAGGTGAATATCTTCTTGAATTCTGAGGACGCGTTACGCGTCCTCTTTTTATATGTTTGTTTTAGACGTTCTTCGTCTAAAACTCCCGCTGCCGAAGTAACTTTACATGATAAAACTTCTAGAAATTCTTCTTGACAAATAAAGAAAATTATGATATAATTTAGATACAAAAAGAAAGGATGATTTTGAAATGGAAAAAATTATTAGTTTAGATATGGACGGTACAATTGTTGACTTTTACGGCGTTGAAAACTGGTTGCCAAAAATTCGTGCGCATGACGCAAGCCCATACAAAGACGCGCGCGGACTGGTAAATCTTTCAAGACTTGCGCGGCGTTTGAACGCAGTTCAGCGCAAAGGATGGAAAATTCGTGTCGTGTCATGGGGCAGTAAAGACCGTGACGAAAAATTTCTTGAAGATGTTCGCCGCGCAAAAATTGAATGGCTTTCGCGTCATTTGAAAAGTGTTCGGTTTGATGAAATTTGTATTGTTCACTATGGGACGCCAAAAAGTGAAGTTGGCACGTTACGCGGCGGTTTTCTTTTCGATGACGAAAAGCCAAATCGGGAAGAATGGACACGCGCAGGAATGATTGCGTATAACGCGACAGAGATTTTTGATTTTCTTCATGCGATTGGGTGATGTGTAAAGCGTCACCTTTTCTGTTTTTCATTTAGACGTCCATCGTCTAACTATTTCTCGCGTGAAGTCACTTTACGTGATAAAATTTCTAAAAATTCTTCTTGACTTTTCGCGCGGACTATGATATAATTCATAATGTCAAGAGGGAAATATGCCGAGGTAAAGCGTGGCGGCCAATGCGCGACGGGTTCAAATCCCTTCAATGACGATTGAAAAAAGTATATTTTCTTCTTGACAAATTCAAAAATCTATGATATAATAAAGACGTAATCAAGAGAGGAAACCTCTTGAATATAAAAAATAGGGTAGCGACCGACGCCAAAATGAAAGGACAAAAAAAATGACTAACCGTGAATTCTACAATGCCGTGATGAACGCCGAAACCATCTCCGACGAAATCCGCGACCACGCCGCCGCACTTCTTGAGAAGATGGACGCAAAGAACGCAAGCCGTTCTTCTAAGCCGACAAAGGCACAGAAAGAAAACGAGGAACTGCTCCCGATCGTGCGCGAGGCTCTTGCGGGCAAGACCGAGCCGACCACCGCGTCGATGCTCCATGAGATGCTCCCCGACTTCAGCATTTCAAAGTGTACCGCGCTTCTGAAAATTCTTGTCAGCAAGGGAGAACTTGAGATGGCAAAGATCAAGGTAAAGGGCAAGGGCGAACAGAACGGTTACACGCCCATTTCCGCGCCGACCGACGCCGCGGAGTAATGGTAAGGGACGTCACATTACGTGACGTCCTTTTTCACAGAAGAATTTAGACGTTCACCGTCTAAAAGTTTCCGGCGTGGGCATCACTTTACGCGTCAAAATCTAAAAATTTTTTCTCTAAACACTTGACTTTTTTCTAAATTTGTGATATACTCTAGTTATCAAATAAAAGAAAGGAAGTTTCAAAAATGGCAGCTAAAATTGAAAATCTCATTCGCGAGGAATTTATGGAAAGTGTTCGCGATTTTTTCAAGGAACGCGGTGAAGAAATCTTACAGGTCAAAAGCGGAACCCTTTGTATTCCGTGGGTGAAAGACGAGAACGAAGGTTATATTAATATCTCTTTCGTTATTCCGAAGGGCGAACGTGACAAGGAAAATAAAACGTATATCCCCTATGACGGGTATAGCGAAGCGGAAAATTATGAAATGGAAACCGAAGCGAAGCGCGCGAAGAAAGCCGAAACCGCAAAGAAGAAAGCCGAAAAAATCGCACGTGATGAGAAGAACCGCGCCGAGGCAAAGCGCAAGCGCGAGGAACGCGAAAAGGAAAAGGAAAAGGAGGGAAGTGACGCGTAAAGCGTCACTTTTTTCACACATTTTTTAGACGTTCATCGTCTAAACCGCAACTGCCGCGTGCCATCTTACATGACAAAAAAAAAGTCCTTGACAAAATCCATTTTCTATGCTATAATGTAGTTACGTTGATAGAGGATGAAAGACCCATCAATGAAATATGAAAGGACTTTAGAAAAATGAAAATTTGTGTATTCGACACCGAAACAACAAGCCTTGAAAAACCGTATTGTTATAACATCGGCTATTTGATTCTTGACACAGAATCCCGCGCTTGTCTTGTAAAGCGTGAATTTGTCATTGAACAAATTTGGCATAATCTCCCGCTTTTCAATACGGCATACTACGCGAACAAGCGTTCTATTTACGTAGGGGCTTTGAGAGCACGAACCATCCGAATGGAAAAGTTCGGTTATGTGACACAACAAATGTTCCGTGATTTTCGTAACTATAGCGTTGAACGCGCGTTTGCGTATAACTCTTCTTTTGATGAAAAAGTTTTCAATTTCAATTGTGACTGGTTCAAGGTTATTAATCCGTTTGAAACTATCCCTATTTCCGATATCCGCGGCTTTGTTCATAACTTTTTGGTTGACGAGGCTTTCCGCACGTGGTGCGAAAAAAATGATGCTTTTACCGAAAGCGGACACTATTCGACAACAGCCGAAACATTGACACGTTATATTCGTTCTGATGCGTCATTCGTCGAAGACCACACCGCGCTTTCTGACAGTAAAATTGAAGCCGAAATTTTGCTTGAGTGCCTTGCCCGTGGCGCAGAATTGAATGGGAATTATCAAGTAAAGCGTTCTATTGAGCGTAAAGTGACACGTGATTTCACGATTGATATTCCGACAGGGTGTTTCACCGTAACAGGGACGCGCGCAACATATTACAAGACAAAGAACAAATTCGTAATTCGGTGATATGTAAAGAGAAAAAGGACATATAATGTGTCCTTTTCTTTTTCGCGATTTTTAGACGTAAACCGTCTAAAAAAAGTTCTTGACAAATTCAAAAGAGTATGTTATAATTAAGGTACAAAAAGAAAGGAGATAAATGTAATGAAATGGTTGTTTGTAGGACGCTTTGAGTCCATGGGTTTCGGCTATGATGAATACACCAATGAAGATAACACTAAATGCCGGCAGGTATGGGATGATGGCTACGAAGAAATTTTTGAAATTTCTGTACTATAATTAAGGTACAGAAAAGAAAGAAAATATACTGATGAAAGGAGCATAAAAATGATTAGAAGAATTAAGGCTTATTTTTGGTGCAAGCACATGGGTATCAATCACCCTTGGAAAGCAAGCGGAGATTCTAATTTTATCCGATTCGGATAATAATAAAGAGTGATTTAATCACTCTTTTTTTATTAGACGTTTCACGTCTAATTCCAATTTTTGTCAAATTTTCAACTTTATATGACGTCCAATGTCACGTTACATTACATTTTTCCACATCACGTTATCAGCACACAGCCGGCAAATATCATGTAACATGACTTTTTCTATATAACGTGATGACGTGCGGCTCTGTCTTATTACGTGATAACCGATACTGAATTTGGATGAAAAATCAAATTTTCAAATAAGCTGGGATACGTGAGTAAGCTGCGTCGGCTGCACTCCCGCGATGAATAAGCTGCGTCAATGCGCGCTCGCATAAGCTGCGTTCATGTCAAATTTCAGACGCATAAGCTGGAACCAGTTGAAATTCGCGCGCAAATTTATAGAGTTATCCTAAAGTCCCGCTACTAAGAAAAAAAACCATTTTTAGCGACCGTTAGAAACCGCACCTGTCATATTACGTGACATCACGCGATTTGATTTTTTTCTAAATTTCGGGTATAATATATATAGAAAATGAGAGAAGAAGAAACCAGACTGCTCTATGAGTTCGCGCGTCCGCGCATAAGCTGGAATAAGCTGCTTCCCCATTTCTGCGAAAAAAGGGCATCGACCCAAAATTGAAAAGAAAGAAGGATATCCTAAAATGACTAAGAGAGAATTTCTGAACGCTATTGCTAATGCCGAGAATCTGAGTGCTGAACTGATTGAGTATGCCGCGCATGAACTGGAGACAATGAATGCCATGAACGAGCGCAACCGCGCGAAGGCAGCTGAGAAGCGCGCCGCAAAGGCAGAAGAAAAGGAGCCTATCCGTAACGCTATCATGGACGCCATGACAAATGAACCGCAAACCGCTACGATGCTCATCGAGGCAGCTGGCCTTACTGATGAAGTGAAGCCGCAGTCCATCCCGTCGCTCCTCAAGACGCTTGTCGAAAACGGAACGGTCGAAAAGGTCGACATGAAGATCCCGGAGAAGAAGGGTACTCAGAAGGGCTATAAGCTAGCCTAAACTTGGCAAGAAAAAGCGCTCTATCCTTCCGATAGAGCGTTTATTTTTTATTATCTCCAAAATTTGACATCACTTAACATTTCTCGACTACACAAATTTGAATGCTTTTCATCTCCCTTATATGTGTTCTTTTATCACTCCTTTTTATGTGTTCTTTTAGCACTTCTTTTTCTGTTCTAAATTTTGATTTTTCTTTTACTTTTTGTTATACTCTTGCACATTTATATACATTTATATATATCTATTATACTATTTTCCCAATGATAGCCCTTGAAAATACGTTCGTGATGCCCTCCTACCTCTTCTACCTATCTTCTCTTTTATATGTGTTCCTTCCGTGTTCCTCTTTCATTTTCTTTTCTCTCTTTTCTCCCTCTTTTTCTCTTCCTTCCTTCTTCATTTCTCTCTCTTTACTTTTATTCCTTCTCTTCCTCTTTTCTATTTCTTCCCTTTCTTTTCCCCTTTCTCTATTTTCTTCTCTTTCTATTCCTTCTCCCTATTTTCTTTTTGTTTATTTTTTCTTCCCTCACCCTCTTTTCCTATTTCTCTTTCCTCTGTTTCTTTTTTCTAATTTTTTTCTCGCTTTTCCTACTTTTTTTGGAATTTTTTCAAAAATTTTTTCTAAACGTTCAACATCACGCCTAATAATTTACAAAAATATACTTTTCCTTTTTATAACAGATTTTTTTATTTCTAGTTATAAGAGGTTTTTTCTCTAATTTACACTACTTTTTTCATCACCCACAATAAAATTTTTTCTATCAAAAAAGGAGTTAAAATGTATCGAAAAACTTATCTTGAGAACCAAATAGCCAAAATTTTGCGCGAGTGGGGCTTTTCGTTCGTACCTCTCTACACCTTCAAAGAACTACGTTCCGCACACGGGGCGCCGACTGGTTATTCATTTGGAATTCTTGATACGAGCTATGTCCCCTATCAGCTACTTCTTCTAATTGATATCCATTACGAGAATGCAAAAGAACACACAAAGAAAAATTATGCGTTGAAAGAGGAATTCGCGCGAAACCATCAATTGAACCTGGTTGTAATAAAAGCAGAGGACGCGCGGGGCCTCTCTTACGCACAGTTGCGCGAATGGCTCGCGGCGAAGATTGAAGGGAAGGAATTCCACGAAGCAGAATAAAAGAAGCCAGAGAGAAACAAAACTCTCTGGCCTTTTCTTTTTTACTTTTTACCAAAAATAAAATTATATGTTTCTGCCACCCATTTCGCGGTTTCCTCAACAGACATTCCATCTTCGTCTATTTTTTGAAAAATTCTTTCTTCAAGCTGTGGATAACGCGAAGCCATAGCTTTCAATCTTCCCGCAGGAGTATCTTCTTCCGCGCGAAGTCGTATCCCTTTTTTCGTCCTAATATCTATATTATCTATATATTTATTATCTATTTGTATATTGGTTTTCTGGACTTCTAAGTCCGGATTTCTGGACTTTATAGTCTGGTTTTCTGGACAAACCTGTCCGGATTTCCGGACTTCATCATTTACTGTTTGATTGAGTTTGTCCGGATTTCCGGACTTTGTACGAAAACCCCATAGATTTCCCTTTATTAAATAAATATATCCTACTTTTTCTAGTTGAGCAATGGCTTCATGATAAGTTGATTTCTTTATTCCTAATTTATTTTCAACAGCTTTCTGGCTCAATTCAAGCTTGTACCCATTAGCATTGTTCGCTAAGTAAAGATAGATACCAAAAGCCGAAGGTTTTAGTCTCATAAAAGCTTCAGTCCACTCGTCCTCTCCAATTTGGAGAAAATTTTTCTCATACTTTGGCTTCTCTATTTGAATTATTCTTTGATTTGGACTACTCATCCTTTGATTACCTCACTTTTTATCTGCCGGTAATCTCTGTCATTGCTTCTCGTAACTGCGGAGTGTCTATAAAAAGATATACATCAAATTCTGGACGTTTAGAGTTTATTTCCGTCCCAATAATTCTAAATCCTTTTTGCCGTAAAGCAATTGCCAATTTCCGGCTATATATTTTTTTGATATTTTGATTTTGAAGCATTATAAGTCTCCTTTGCAATTTTGCACACTTTTATTCAAGACTTCTTTAGATAAAACTCGATAGCATCTCGTAAGAAATCACTAAGTCGAACGCCTTTTTCCTCACAATATCTGTCAATCTCTTCCTTGACTTCTTTTGTAACATTTGTTCTTACTGGATTGTCATATTTGACTTTCATTTTTCTCACCTCATATATAAAGTAGCTAACTTCCGCGCGAACTCCAAAAATTTGGGTAAATTTTTTAGCAACGCACGTAAAAGTTAGTTTGACTGACTTTTTAAGATAATAGGAAAAACTGGCAAAACCTAGCAAAAGGTTTTGCCAGCCAATCTCAAAAGAATACATCCTTCGGTGCCAAGCCGTTCTTAGAAAGCCATCCCTTAGCTACTTCAATTGCGCGCAGTGCGACAGTCTTACAACAGAAAGTCGGGCCAGGCAGACAAATGTTTTCCGTTCTCGTGGCGGTTCCCCAA
>OJAW01001140.1_pt1 | contig 16226 bp, 14 predicted proteins | sample 1589151 | NCBI WGS metagenome assembly OJAW01 (sample SAMN03283290) | human gut metagenome | biome: human-associated habitat; material: feces | host: Homo sapiens | place: Peru | collected 2012 | reverse complement strand
GTATTAAATAGTTTCTTAAATGGGGGAATAAATACTGAGTTTGGAACGGTGATGCCATTATGAACATGAAAAGTCAATTAGCCCCAAAGGGATTAGAATTTGATAAAGGTGGAGCATATTTTACAATCAGTGATAAGTATTCTACTATTTTAACAGTAGTATCATATCCTAGATTTATTGGTCCTGGTTATCTAGCTAATATTACAAATATGGCTGGTGTAAAAATGGTTATAAAACATATACCACTTAGTGGTGATGTAATAAGAAAAATGTTGAATAAAGAGATTGCAGACATAAGAACTAGATACGAAAGTGAAAGAGATAATACTATGTTAGAAAAATATCGTCAAGATATGGATTCATTGGATTATTTCATTCAACAATTTACTGCATCACAATCTAAAACTTTTGATTTTCAAATGCATTTAATGTTAATTGCAGATACGAAAGAAGAATTAGAAAACAAAAAGATGCAAGTAAAGAACTACTTAGATGCTATGGAAATGAAAGCAATACCACTTAGATTTGAACAACAAAATGTTTTAAAGTCAATTATTCCTATTTTTCCTAATCAATCACTTGAATCAAGAATAGGTACTCCAATGCCATCTCCAACAATGGCAGCAATGTATCCATTCATCTTTGATAGCATCAAAGATGATGGATTATCAACACTTCTTGGAGTGGATTTCTCTGGTGGTGTTGTACTATTTAATCAGTTCTTATATCAAATAAGAAAAGAAAGCAATAGAAATAATGCCAACATGATTATATTAGGTACTTCAGGATCAGGTAAATCAACAGCAGCTAAATTAATACTTCGTAGTCATATAAGAAATGGCTATCAAATAGTAGCAGTAGACCCTGAAGGCGAAATAAGTGAAATGACAAAAATGTATGGTGGCGATGTAGTAGACTTAGGTAAGGGTGGAGAATACGGAATGGTAAATCCACTTGAAATAATAATGGATGCTGATGAAAATGAAATAAGGTCAGGATTAGGTTACACTGTACTTAATAAAACTTTACAATCATTAAAAGCATTCATGAAGTATTATGCTCCAGATATTGAAGATGATGTATTAACACTATTTAGTGAGGTAGTGCAAGATACATATGCTAGATTCGGCATAACCTTTACTTCAGATTTTACTAAATTTACTTCAAATCAATTTCCAACATTTAGTGATGTATATGTAACAGTAACAAGTAAATTAACATCAATGACTGAGAAAACTCATGAAAGAGATGTTATGGAAAGACTAGAATTAAAATTAAGACCATTTGTAAGAGAATTACAATATTACTTTAATGGTCATACTTCAATAAATACTGATAGTGATTTTCTAGTATTCAATATAAAAGAATTAATGAATTCAGATGTTAACATAAGAAATGCACTATTATTTAATGTACTTAAGTTTGCTTGGGGACTATGCTTAGACCCAAATAAAAATACAGTACTATCAGTAGATGAAGCACACGTATTATTAGGAGCTAAAAATGAACTAGGAGCAGAATTCTTAGCCCAAGTTCAAAGAAGAGCAAGAAAATACAATACAGGAACAATAATAATTACTCAGCAACCATCAGACTTTGTAGCAGATGGAATATTAATGCATGGTAAGGCAATATTTGATAACTCTTCATATTATTTAGTTATGGGATTAAAGAAACAATCAGTTGAAGACTTATCAATGTTAATAGATTTAAATGAAAATGAAAAAGAAGGTATAAAGAGATTTAGCCAAGGTGAAGCATTATTTGTATGTGGTAATAGAAGAATGCAAATAAACGCAATAGTAACAGAAGATGAATTAGAGTCATTTGGCTCAGGTGGAGGATTATAATACTCTCCATTAGGTGGTGATATTAATGTGGAAAGTTTTATTAAAAAAATGGAAAGGTTTAAGTATTAAACAAAAGGTAGTTATAATTGGTATAGCAACATTAATTGCTTTTTTTCCAGTAATATTTATTGTAATATTAACATCACCACTTTGGATAGATAATCTAGAAATTGGTGGTAGTTCAGGAAATTCATATGCATATAATGATTATTCTAAGATAAAAGAAAAAAATACATATTGGTGGCCAGTAGGAAGTTCAGAGACAAGAACTGAAAATGGTGTAACATATGCTGATGGTGAACCTGTAAGTATCACCATTACATCAGAGTTTGGTGGCGATGATGGCTTTAGAACAAGCAATCATAATGGTCTAGATATATCTCCAGGAGCAGGTGGAGTAGGGACAGTAAATGTAATTGCTGCTGAAGAAGGAGAAATTGTATATCCAACATCCGATAGTGATGTACAATATAACGACAATGGTTATTACGGAAATACTGATGGCGGTGGCTTTGGAAACTTCGTTAAAATTCTTCATGCTGATGGTACTTATACAGTGTATGCCCATATGGCTAAGAATAGTATTACAGTTCGATCAGGAGATAAAGTAAAACAAGGTCAAGTTATTGGAAAAATAGGAAATAGTGGTTCTTCGACAGGTGCACATCTACATTTTGGAGTTATGGTCAATGGTAGTTATGTTGATCCAAGCAACTATATATCTGCAACTAATCCTAGACCAAAGGGCAAATATGGTGGTTCTGTTGATGGTGATTCTAATAAGCAAAGTGTTTGCTTAACATTAAGAGCAAATGGAATATCAGAAAATGGAATAATTGCATTAATGACTAATATCAATCATGAAAGTTCATTTGATTATAACGCATATGGTGATTATGAAAATGGTGTACCAACCAGTTATGGATTATGTCAATGGCATAATGAAAGATGGAATAATCTGAAGACAACTTTTCCTAATAACTACGATACAATAGGTGGACAAGTAGGTTTCTTGTTATATGAACTAGAAAATAACTATCCAACACTTTATAAAGGAGTTTCCGAAGGAACATCATCAAGTAAAGATCTAACATATGATTTTTGCTATAATTTTGAAAGACCTAATGATACAAAAAATACTTGTACTAAAAGAGGAGAAAGTAGCAGTGAATTCGTTAACTATGTAAAAAATGGTTGTAAATAAAAGGTGATACATATGAAAAAAGATGATATAAAAACACTAATTGTAGTAATACTTGTTTGCGTAATACCACTAGCAATTGTTTTAATATTAAATATAAAAAGTAATAGTGATAAACTAGCAGCGGTAAGTGAATATAATGATTATTTTTCAATAGTTAGCAGTGTAAATAAATACGTTAACTATGCTAGTAGTAATAATAAAGAAGCTATCTATTCTTTACTAGATGAAGATTATATATCAAGTAATGAAATAACCATAGACAATGTATTAGATAAAATAATAACATATCCAATAAATACATCAGCAAAGGCAAATACAATAACTTCAGTAAATGTTAGGAATAATTATATTTATTACTTAAAAGGAAGTATTATTCAGAATAATTATGATAGTACTAAAGAAATTGATGATAGTTTTCAAATAATAATATTAAAGGATTTAAACAATTTAACTGTATCATTTTATCCAATTGACAATAAAACAGATTATACAAAAATAATTAATAAAATAAAAAAAATAAGTATCAATAGTAATGATTATAATAAAGTAAATAGTCCTAGTATAGTTACCAAAGAGGAGATATGTTCTTTATACTTATCTGATTATATAGAAAAAGTAAGAACTAATATAACTTCGTCATATTCATTACTTAGTGATAGTATGAAGAAACAGGCTGAATTTGATACCATTGATTCTTATAAGCAATATATGAATAGTAATATCAACCAAATATCAACTTCAGCAGATAAATGTTTAATGGAAAAAATAAAGAATAATAGAGTATATTCAGTTATTGATAAAAATGGTAACAAGTTTGTATTTAGTGAAGAATCTATTATGAATTATAAAGTAGATATATATTTAAAAAGTTAAAAAATAAATACTCAAAGAAAGGCAGGACCATCTTTTAAGGAATGCCTTTTCTTTTATATTAAACTTATTTACAATTCAAATTATTAATGCTATAATATTGGTAGTTAATTGGAAGGAAAGATTTTTATATGAAGATAAAAGTAGAAAAGAAAGATTTAATTATATTTATAATTTTTTGCGTATTTCTATTATATTTATGTGCAATAGGAGTGCTAAATGTAAGTAGTTTAGCTTCAACTAATAAGTTTTATGGATTTTTACCATTTAAAGCCTTTACTTCTAGATACATAGGTATGACATTATTCTTATTTATAGCATCTCTAGTAGGACTTTTTCTAGCGGTTAAATCATATATTTTTGATCGTGAAAAGGGCTTTGGTTTTAGTATAGGTTCAAAGAAAGAAAAAGGTTATTCAAGATGGGCAACTGATGCTGAATTTAAAAAAGGTCTTGAAGTAGTAAACATTAAAGATCAGACAATACCCGCAGCTGGTATAGCCTTATATAGTAAAAAAGGTAAAATGTGGGTTGATAATGGTGAAGACCACTGGTTAGTTATGGGTGCTACTGGTTCAGGTAAAACCGTAATAGTAGCTAAACCAATGATAAAATTATTAGCTAAGCACAATGAATCAATGATATTAACAGACCCTAAAGGCGAGTTATATGAAGAGACAGCATCATTACTAAAAGATGAAGGCTATAATATAGTTACATTAAATTTTAGGGATCCACAACATGGAAATGCATGGAATCCCATGAGTCTACCTTACCAATTATATAAAGATGGCAATACAGATAAGGCCATAGAGTTACTTGATGACTTAGCATTAAATATATTATATGAAGAAAAAAGTAGCGGCGATCCATTCTGGGAAAAAACAGCAGCGGACTATTTTACAGGTCTTGCATTAGGATTATTTGAAGATGCATCACCAGCTCAAGTAAATTTAAATAGTATAAACTTAATGAGTAGCTTAGGTGAAGAAAGATTTGGCGGTCCAAACAATAACTATATAAAAGAGTACTTTAATGCCAAAGATCCATCTAAACCTGCATACATTAATGCCTCGGGTACTGTTTTCACTGCGGATGAAACAAAACAGGGTATTATAGCAACATTTAAACAAAAAATAAAATTATTCTCATCAAGAGAAAATTTATCAGAAATGCTATCTTATAGCGATTTTGATATGCGTGATATTGGTAGAAAGAAAACAGCTGTTTTCTTAATAGTTCAAGATGAGAAGAAAACATTGCATCCTCTTGCTACAATATTCATTAAACAGTGTTATGAAACATTGATAGATGTTGCTCAAGAAAGTGGTGGAAAGTTACCATATAGAACTAACTTTATTCTAGATGAGTTTGCCAATATGCCACCTTTAAAAGATGTTACAACAATGGTTACTGCTGCTAGAAGTAGATTAATTAGATTTACCTTTATTATTCAAAACTTCGCACAGTTAACCCAAGTGTATGGTAAAGAGAATGGTGATACTATTCGTGGTAACTGTAATTTACTATATTTGATAAGTAGCGAAATAGCAGCTCTTGAAGAAATAAGTAAAATGTGTGGTGAAGTAAAATCAAAAGAAAAAGATAAAACTGCTTCAACACCTTTAGTAACAGTAAGTGATTTACAAAGACTAAATCAGTTTGAAATAATTGTTTTAAGAAGAAGAATGTTTCCATATAAAACAAAATTTCAAACAGACTTCCAAGTTGATTGGGGTAGAACATATCCAAAAAGTACTCCAGAAGCAAGACCAAAGAGAGAGTTACAATTATTTGATATAAGAGAATTTGTTAAAGCAAAGAAGCAAGAAAAGATGGCTGCAATGGGAGAATTTAATCCTAATATGTCTAATCCATTTGCATCTTCATCAAATCCATTTATGAGTAACCCATTTGGTGGTTCAAATCCGTTTGCTAGTCCATCTTCAAATCCATTTAGTAGCGGTATGCCTAGCTTCTTAGGTAATCAAGGAAGACAAGAACCTGAAGAAGATAGTTTCAACATAGACGATTTAGTTAAGAAGATCGATGCTAAAATAGCGGAAATTGAAAGAGAAGAAGAACAAGCTAAGGAACAAGAAAAAGAGCAAAAACCAGTAGATGTAATTTCGGAGCCAGCTAAACCACTAGCTGATAAAGAAAGTATATCATTTAATGATTTGACACAAAGTGAAGAAAAAGCATCAGTACCTAAAGAAGATAATACAGCAGAAGAAAAACTACAAAATATGTATACAGATAATACAAGTGATGACGATTTCTTTGATGACTTTTTCTCAGATGATTAATATAAAGCCTTTAATTATTAGAGGCTTTTTTTTTGCAAATATCCTACCATTCTAATCTAAATATATAAATTATGCTTATATATAATAGCTCTTTGTTTAAGACCTAAGGCTTAAACAAACACTTCAGGACCTTAGGCCTGAAGTGAAAAACAAATAAAATAAGAAATTATTGTGTTTATTAACTTTTCACCATAATAAAAATTTAATATATTATAGTGAGGTGTAAGTATGAATACAATATCATTAAATGAATTAAAAAAAATTTCTAACCCAATTATAATTGATATTAGAGATAACTATTCATATAGTATTTCACATATAAAGAATTCAATAAATATACCTTACTATAACTTATTAAATAATTTTTCACATTATTTAAATAAAAATAATATATATTATCTTTATTGTGAAGAAGGAAAACAAAGCCTCGAAATAAGTAAAAGATTAAATGAATTTGGTTACAATACAAAATCAATAAAAGGTGGATTAAATGCTTTAAAATAATTTAAATATCATATATTTTAGTATGAGAATGATATTAAAGAAAAAAAATAAAAAACATAATATTCTGCTAATAATTTTATTAATATTAACATCTGTTATGATACTATCACTTACATTTATAAATTATTATTCTAAAAAAGCATATCCAATATTAAAATCATATGCTGAAGCAGAAACCCAAAAGCTAACCATACTAATTATAAACAAAGCCGTAACAAAGCAGTTATATAATATGGATGTTGAGGAATTATTTAAAATAACATATAATAAAGAAGGAGAAATAATTTTAATAGATTTTGATACTAAAAAAACGTCCAAAGTATTAAGTACAATGACAAGCCTTGTTGAATTAAACCTTCGTGCAGTCGAAGAAGGTAAAATAGATATGTTAGAATTACCAGATAATAGTCTAAGTAATTACAACATGGACTTACTATCAAAAAGAATAATATGTGCAATACCCTTTGGACTAACCACAGGTTCTAGCCTTTTATCTAACATAGGTCCTAAAATACCAGTAAAAATGTCTTTACTAGGAGACGTATCAACAAACTTTAGTACCGAAGTAGTAGAGTATGGTATAAATAATGCCCTATTAAAAGTATTAGTAAATATATCCGTAACCACTAAAGTAATCTTACCTATATCAACAGAAGACTTAAATATAAGTGCCAGTATTCCCATCGGAATGAAAGTAATTCAAGGCAAGATACCAAATTATTATTTAAATGGTTTTGAGACAAAATCAAATATAGTTGAGTGAAAGTAAAAAAACTGTCTATCCATGTAAATAGGCCGTTTTTTTCTTTACATAAAATATATTTTCATTTATAATAAGTGTAGAAACAAGGTGAAAAAATGAAGTTAACAAAAGAAGTAGTAAAACAAATATCTGAAATAAAAAAAGAACCATCATGGATGTTAGATTTTCGACTAACATCTCTAGATGCCTTTGATAAAAGTAGTAATCCAAGCTTTGGTCCCAAACTAGACATAGATTATGATAGTATAAATTATTATAAACAAAGAGAGGATAATCTAACTGATAATTGGAATAATATATCATGTGAAGTAAGAAATCTATTTGATGATTTAGGAGTAATATCCGCAGAAAAGAAATATCTAGATGGAGTAGGAGCCCAGTATGATAGTGAAGTAATATATCACAATATGAATGAAGAATTAAAAAAGAAAAATGTTATTTTCTGTGATACCGATACCGCCCTAAGAGAACATCCTGATATCTTTAAAAAATATTTTAATACATTAGTCAAATATAATGAAAACAAGTTTACTGCCCTAAATGGTGCCGTATGGTCAGGAGGAACATTTATCTATATCCCGCCACATACTCACTTAGATAGACCACTTCAAAGTTACTTTCGAATAAATAGCAAAAACATGGGTCAGTTTGAAAGAACCCTAATAATTGTCGATGATGATAGTGAACTACATTATATCGAGGGCTGTACTGCTCCAACATACACTGAAGATTCCCTTCATGCTGCTGTAGTAGAAATATTTGTTGGTAAGAATTCCAAATGTCGTTATACTACCATTCAAAACTGGTCCAGTGATGTTTATAACTTAGTCACCAAAAGAGCAATTGTTGAAGAAAATGGCTTAATGGAGTGGATAGATGGAAACATCGGTTCAAAAACAAATATGAAATATCCGTGTTGTATTTTAAAAGGCGATTATTCAAGAGGAAGTTGTATCACTGTAGCAGCCGCAGGAAAAGGACAAATTCAAGATAGCGGTGCCAAAATGATTCACTTAGGTAAGAATACCAAAAGCAATATCGTATCCAAATCAATAGCATCAGGTGGTGGACTAGCAGTCTATCGTGGTACAGTAAAAATATCTAAAAATGCAATAAATTCCAAAGCCTCAGTAAAATGCGATACCCTAATACTAGATGAAATATCCAAGAGTGATACCATTCCAACCAATATAGTAAATAACAACTCATCATTTATGGAACATGAAGCCACAGTATCCAAAATATCTGAAGATAAACTCTTCTATCTAATGAGTAAAGGTATAGATAGTGAAAAAGCCAAAGAATTAATAATAATGGGCTTTATTGGAGCCTTTAGAGAGGAACTACCAATGGAATATGCTGTCGAACTAAATAGATTATTAAAATTAAATATAGGAGATTAAAAAATGAAAAAAATAATAATAACAATAGGAGTATTAATAGTATTAGGTTTTCTAGGTTACTTTATCTATGTCAATTACATAAACAAAGTTCCTAAAATAACCCCTGAACCAGAAAAAGTAGCAGTAGAAGAATACTATATGTATGGAAATCGTTTCAATATCAAAGGAAGCCTAGAATTATCAGATAAAAGCTATGACGATATAAAACTAACACTATATAATGGTAAAGATAAAGACTTTGACATAGAAGTAGATAGTGAAGATAATAAAATAAGTTTCTATACTAGTAAAGAAATAAATGAAGGATTATATTTAGATGACATACCAAGAGATACCTATTATTTATTCTTAAAATTAACGTATAAAAATGAAGAAAACAAAGACGAACCTATAGTAAAATACTATGCCCTTGATAACAAAACTGAATATAAAGAAAGTACCTACTATACACTTTCAAAATATAACAATAAAATCTTAATAAACTCAAATAATGACTACAAGACAATGATGTTTGACATAATAGAAAATAAAGATAAAGAAATATATGATATAACTATCGATCCAGGCCATGGTGGAATGGATGGCGGAGGAACCGCAAATGACTATAAAGAAACTGACTTCACTATGGATATCAGTAAAAAAATAAAAGAAAATCTAGAAAAGAAAAACATCAAAGTAAAACTAACTCATGATGAAGGTGACTTAACCAAAAACGAAGTAATGGATGAATACAATAAGCATGGAAGAGCAGTAATACCAAATGAAGTAAAATCAAAATATACATTCTCTATCCATATCAATAAAAGTACATCTTCAAAAGTAAGAGGAATAGAAATATATACCGCTAAAGGAATAAACTATGATTTAGCCAAGTCACTCGTAGACAATATCACTTCTTATACCGATTTAGGATATTCAAGTAATAAATTATATAAAGAATTTAATGGCATCTATACTCATAACTTTACCACTAAAGAAATAGAATCGTCCCTTGAAGGCTATGAAGAAAAAGGATACAAACCATATAACGTAACCGAAAAATCCAACTATCTATATATGATAAGAGAAACAGGCGGTTACCTAACTGGAGCCTATGTTGACGATAGCAATCCTGATAAAGTAGGAGTAAACCCATACTACAAAAACAATATAGCCAATGAATCATATCTACTAGAATTAGGCTATCTATCAAATCAAAGTGACTTAGATATTTTAATAAATAGCCAAGATAAACTAGCAAATGCTATATCAGATGCCATAATCAAAGAATTAGGATTATAAAAAGTGTCAAATTTGTGTAAAGTAGTAATTTTACCCAAAAACATCTTTTAAAGGTACTAAAAAAATAAAGCAAGGACTTTTAGAAATCTAAAGGTTCTTTTTCTTTACATTTTTAACCACCGAAAACCATTTTTACTCATTTGCCGCCAAAAATATAGTGTGATATATTGGCTCTGGAAAGGAGGAAAACTATGGTTAATCAAATAGTTCTAGTAGGTAGAATAGCAAGAGCCCCTGAAACAAAAGTTACAGAAAATGGTAAAAAGATGGCCACTCTAACACTAGCAGTCCCAAGAAATTATAAAAATTCCAATGGTGAATACGATACAGATTTCTTAGATTGCACTCTATGGTCTGCAGTAGCAGAATCCACTAGTGAATATTGTGAAACTGGTGATATGATTGGCATCAAAGGTCGTCTTCAGACCAGAGTAGTAGAAACACCCGAAGGAACGAAAAGAAAGAAAACCGAGATAATCGCCGAAAAAGTCACATTTCTAACATCCAACCCCCAACGTAGAAAAAGTGATACAGTGGTCGAAGAATTATCTGAAGATCAAGAAGAGAAAGTAGAAGAGTAATCTACTTTCTCTAAATTTATTAAAAAATAATAATAAAATTAAAAATATGGAAAATAATAATAAAATAAACAGATAAATTCCCATAAAACCTATATATTTTAGTAAAATTTAGTAAATAAATATGTACTTTTTACCCATTTTGTTATAAAATAATATTAACAAGGAGATAACTAATAAAGAAAGGTAATAAATACAATGATAGGAAAAAGATTAAAAGAGTTAAGAATGAAAAGAGGTTTTTCCCAGCAGGAATTAGGAACAGCAATAGGAGTTACCAAAGTATCAATTTGTGGTTACGAAAATGGAACAAGACTTCCAACTTTAGACAATTTAGTAAAAATATCAGAAGTATTAGAAACAACTGCAGATTACTTATTAGGTAGAGAAGTAGCCGTTAAAAATGAAGAAAACAAAACATACATAGGGGCTATCTCCTACGAAGATGTTCAGTTTATTCTGGCATTAAGACATTACCCAAATCTATATAACAAGTTATTAAAAGATGTTAATAGATCTGCTAGTATCATAAATAAGAGATTACTAACAGGAAGCACAAAGTAGAAAGAAGGAATTATTATGTTAGATATTAAAGAATTATATTTAAAAGATTATATATTTAATTCCGAAACCTTGTTTATTAGTGCTTGTTTGTCGGGAGAATATGGTATTCCTTGGAATAATACTTCAATGAGTTCTGCTGGATTAAAACCGGTTATTTCATTAAGACCTAATACTGAATATACGACTGGTGATGGTACGACTAGTAATCCTTATGTAATACAGACTGTTAGTAATTAGATAATACATTTAGATATGTATTGTCTTTTTTTTACCATTTTTGATATAATTTTGGTATTGGAAGCGATAAGTATGAAAAATAGATTAGATAAAGAAATGGTTAGTAGAGGATTAGTACCTTCTAGAAGTAAAGCACAAGAATTGATTGATTCTTCATTAGTTTTAGTTAATGGTAAGGTTATTACTAAATGTGGTTTTATGGTTACTGAGGAGAGTTTAATTACAGTGCTTGATAATGATAAATTAAAATATGTATCAAGAGGAGGATTAAAACTAGAAAAGGCAATAGAGGAGTTTAGTATTACTTTTGATGGGTTAAAAGTAATGGATATAGGATCTAGTACAGGAGGATTTTGTGATTGTGCTTTACAACATGGGGCTTCTTCTATTATAGCAATTGATGTAGGTAGTAATTTATTACATGAGAGTTTAAGAAGTGATAAAAGAATTGATTTGCATGAGAAGACTAATTTTAAAGAGTTAGATAGTAAATATTTTAAAAATATAGATATTATAGTATGTGATGTATCATTTATATCATTAAAACAGATTATAGAGAAAGTATATAAAGAAAAGATAAGAATCGATTTAGTATGTTTAATAAAACCACAGTTTGAATGTGGCAAGGATATAGCAACTAAATATAAGGGTGTTATTTTAAATAAAAATATTCATGTTGAGATAATTAATTCATTGAAGGAGTATTTTAATGGATTGGGATTTTATATTAAAAATTTAACTTATTCTCCAATAAAAGGTGGAGATGGAAATATTGAGTATTTAGTTTATTTATCTAATAAGATTGATAAGAATAGTAATTTAGATATTTTAGGAATAGTTAATAGAGGTTTTAGTAATAAAGGGTGATTTATTTGAAGAGGATTGATAGGATATTATCAGAACAGACTAATTATAGTAGGAAAGAGATAAAGAAGTTAGTTTCTAAGGGAGTTATTTCTGTTAATGGTTGTGTTGTTAGAAAGTCAGATGAGAAGTATGATGAGGATAATATAAGTATTAAGATTAATGGAGAAGATATTAGTGTTAATAAACATTTTTATTTATTATTAAATAAACCTAAAGGATATGTATCTACTACTGTTTCTGATAGTGATAAAACTGTTATTGATCTTGTTCCTGATAAGTATAAGACTAAGACTTTATTTCCAGCGGGAAGACTTGATAAAGATACGACAGGACTTATGTTGATTACAGATGACGGAGTATTTGCTCATAATATATTGTCTCCAAAGAAACATATAAAGAAAGTATATGAAGTTGTTATTGATAAAGAGATTAGTGATGAGATGGTTAATGGTTTTAAAGAGGGAGTTAAGTTAAATGATGGGGAGTGTAAGAGTGCTTTGTTAGAAAAGATTGATATTAATAAATGTTTAGTTACTCTTACAGAAGGAAGATATCATCAGATTAAGAGAATGTTTGGCTGCTACAAGGCTAAAGTTTTAGAGTTAAAAAGAATTTGTATGGGTGAGTTATATTTACCAAGTGATTTGGCTGTTGGAAAGGTCCGTGAAGTAAGGGATGAAGAACTTTTAAAAATACAAAGTAAAAAATAGTGTGGTGACACTATTTTTTGTTTTTTAGGTGTTCTAATTTTGTATAGATTTCTTTTATTTGTTTTTCATAGCCAATATCTTTTGGAGTATAGTATTTTTTATTTTTAATTTTATCTGGTAAGTATTGTTGGACAACATAGGCTCCTTTATAGTCATGTGGGTATTTATATTCGGTAGATGAAGTTTTAATATGATTTGGGACATTTCCGACATTACCATTTTCTATATCTTCAAGGGCTTTATCTAGAGCAATATGGGCAGTATTACTTTTAGGAGAAAGGGCCATTTCAGCAACTATTGTTCCTAGAGGTATTCTTGCTTCTGGTAGACCAACTCTTTCGGCAGCATTAATGGCGGCATCTACTCTAGGTCCAATTGCTGGATTTGCTAGACCGATATCTTCATAGGCAATTACTGACATTCTTCGATATATTGAATCTAAGTCTCCTTCTATTATTAATCTTCCTAAATAATGAAGGGCGGCATCTACATCACTTCCACGAATAGATTTTTGAAAAGCACTTAGTAAATCATAATGACCATCACCGTTTTTATCCGAGAAGAAAACTGGTTTATTATTTATAGTTCTGATCTTTTCTTCTGTTATTTTTTTATCATCTGTTGAGTAGTAAGATATTTCTAATAAGTTATAGGCATATCTTAGGTCGTTTCCAGCGAGTTTTGCAATTAGATTGATACTTTTATCATCTATATCAATTCCGGCTAAATCTGGGTGTTTTATGGCTCTTTTTAAGCCTTCTACTATATCGGTAGTATCTAATTCTTGTAATTCAAATAATTGACATCTACTTCTAATAGCAGGATTTATAGCATGATATGGATTAGAAGTAGTCATACCTATTAAAGTAATTAAGCCTGATTCTAATTGTGGTAATAAGACATCTTGTTTATCTTTATTTAGACGATGTATTTCATCCATAATTAGAACGATACCGTCATATAGTTTGGCTTCTTCAATGACAACATCTAGATCTTTTTTAGTATTAATAGTAGCATTTAGAAAACGATATCTAACATTTAAGTCTTTTACTAAAGCATTAGCAATACTAGTTTTACCTATACCTGGTTTACCATATAAAATCATTGAAAATAACTTTTTATTTTTGACTAAGTTTGTTAATATTTTCCCTTCACCAATTAAATGTTTTTGTCCTATTACTTCGGATAAGGAATTAGGAGCAAGTTTTATCGCTAATGGTTTATCCATATTTATCACCTTGTATTTCTTTTTTCTACTTAATATTTTAACAGAGATAGTTATAAATATCTAGAAAGTTTAGATAATTTTGGTATAATATATATGGTGATAGTATGAGGATTAGTGATGCTATTTTAGATTTTATTAATTATTGTACTTTTGAGAAAGGCTTATCTAAGAAGACTGATGAGTCTTATACTAATGATTTAGAAGTATATGAAGAGTTTCTTAATAGTAGAGGAATTAATGAGGTTAGTGAGATTAGGGATGAGGATATTAAGGAGTTTTTAAAGTTACGTAGTAATGATAAGACAACGACTATTGCTCATAATTTAACGGTTATTAAGAATTTTCATTCTTATTTATTAAGGGAGAAGATTGTTAGTAAGGATGTGTCTTTATTTATTGAAAGACCGAAACTTAGAAAGAGTCTTCCTAGGACTTTAAGTGTTTCGGATGTGGAGACTTTACTTAATATTAGTTTAGATACGATATTTGACTATCGTAACAAGGCTATGTTAGAATTAATGTATGGCACAGGTTTAAGAGTTAGTGAGATTGTTAATTTGAGTGTTAATGATATTGATTTAACTAATTGTGTTGTTAGAATTATGGGTAAAGGTAGTAAGGAAAGAGAGGTTCCTTTAGGCGAGTATTCTATTTATTATTTAAAACTTTATTTAGATAGACGGAGAGAGATGCTAAAGGAAGGAAGAACTTGTGATAAGTTATTTTTAAATAATCATGGTACAGGTATGACAAGGCAAGGTTTTTTTAAGAACTTGAAACAGTTACTTTTGGAGAAAGGACTTAATCCTGATGTTTCACCTCATACTTTGAGACATAGTTTTGCTACTCATTTATTAAATAATGGTGCTGATTTACGTAGTATTCAAGAGATGTTAGGACATTCTGATATTGCGACTACTAAGATATATACTCATGTTAGTGATGATAAAGTTATTGAGGATTATAAGAAGTTTCATCCTCGTAGTCATAAAGGAGATGTTTAATCGTGAGATTTAAAAGAGTTTTTTTATTAGTACTTGATTCTGTCGGTGTTGGAGAGACAACAGACGCTATTAATTTTAATGATAATGGGGCTAATACACTAGGACATGTTAATGAGGCTTGTGATTTATTTATACCTAATTTAAAGAAAATTGGTTTTTTAGATACATTGACTATGAATGATAATCCAGGAGTTGATGCTTATTATACGATTGCTAAACCTATTAATGCTGGTAAAGATAGTTTAAATGGCCATTATGAGATGCTTGGGATTAAGAATGATATTCCTTTTAGGACTTTTAATGAGGGCTTTACTTATGATATTTTAGCAGGAATTGAGAATGTTACAGGGCGCAGAGTTATTGGTAATAAGTGTTCTAACGATGACGTTAGTATTATTAATGAACTTGGTGAGAGACAACTTAATTATGGTGCTTTAATTATTTATACTTCAGCTGATTCTGATTTACAGGTTGCGGCACACGAGGATTGTATTCCTATACCTACTTTATATCAATATTGCGAGAAAATTAGGGCGCTTACTTTGCATGAGGACTGGAGAATTGGAAGAGTTATTGCTAGACCTTTTAATGGCACTGTTGGTAAGTTTAAGTTAATTAATAGTGCTAGACGTGATTATGCGGTTAAACCTCCTAAGAAGACGGTTATGGATAGTTTACTTGAAGAAAGTTATAATGTTATTGCGATTGGTAAGATTAATGATATATTTGATGGACAAGGAATTAATAAGAATATTAAGGCTAATAATAATGCTGAGGCAGTTAATAAACTTATAGATATTATGGATAAGAACTTTACAGGATTATGTGTTGCCAATTTAAGTGATTTTGATAGT
>OJAW01001137.1_pt1 | contig 16254 bp, 10 predicted proteins | sample 1589151 | NCBI WGS metagenome assembly OJAW01 (sample SAMN03283290) | human gut metagenome | biome: human-associated habitat; material: feces | host: Homo sapiens | place: Peru | collected 2012 | reverse complement strand
AGACTTCATAAGGTTCGAATTCGTGCTACTGACCATAAGGTATTTTCTCTAATATAATTTTTTAATACTCTTTATTTGTGAGGAGATCTAAGTAAGTTTTATAACTCATTTAATTTTATATTAAAAAATAAATTTTAATTTTCATTTTAACATAGCTTTAACAGAGTTAACATCATAAACAATTCCTATTCCACTTCCATATAAAATTTGTTACAACATAATAGGATTAAAGTTCTGACCTAAAATAAGAGGATTTTATAATTCGCATCTACAATTTTAACAATAATAAAGTTACTTTACAACAATATCTCCTTCTGTTTGTTTAAGTTCATAAACTGTTTATTAGCCACATGTTGGACATATATAAGTGTTGGAGTTGGTGTTGAAGATATCGTTTTAGAAGTTAGAAATACCAGACGCTAAGAAACATGCTTATTCTAAGTTGCCAATTGCCATACCACCTTAAACTTTTCGTCCTTTAAGACATTATCTTGTGGTCTTACTTTAAGGTCCGATTAAAGGTAAATTTCTTGAATAAATTTTTCCATCAACAATTTGTTATTAAACACAATAATTAATAGGCCCTGATAAAATACTACTTGACAGTAAAGGTTGTCCAGTGCTGTTTGCTAATAAAATAGTTGGTTAAACTTTTACAAGCTGCTTTATTAAATCAATGTATGGTTCATCGATGCCCATATTGTGTCTAAAAACTTGTTACTCCACTAAGAATCTGTTTAAAGCTGGTTCAGCTATTTGACCATATGTCTCTCTTTTCATAACAGCATTTACAGATGAAAAAGTGAATGTCGGTATAAAACCAGTGTCTTAGAAAATATCTATGTTGTATTCTTCTTTAATAAGACCTACTGTTCCTTTTTATGCGTTCTTACTTACAAACTTATCACCTTATGAACTTTATCTATGTGTCTAAATTCTAACAAAGATTTCAAATGCGTTCTCTTATAAACGATTTAAGTCGTTTAATGGAATAGGGTTACCTTAAATATCATTAACACGAATATTAGAAACAATTTAATATAAACACATAGGAGGTAAAGTGTTTCTAATAGAGATATCCATTTCTTCACCAAAAATATCTTTTTCAAATAAAGGAATTAAAAGCTGGTTAGGATGAACACGTTGTCCAAAGTGAACGGGTAAATAAGATTAAGAAGCTCCGCTTTTAGCTTCCCCCCAAGCTGTAAATTTAAAGTATTAGTTTTAATTCTCTTTACAAGCATAAAATGTTGTAAAAGTGGATGTATGTGATCCGCCTCTGTTAAAGTATCCTTTATTTGCTAATATAGCGTCTTCTTAATTAAAGGTGTCTGGTTTAAACATCATATAAATAAGTTGTCCATAAGGGTGACGGTTATACTCTGGATGAAGTTATTTAATACTGGATTTAATAGCCTCATTTTAGCCACGCATTAAAGTGTGCATTGAATTAACGAGCATATTTTGGGCATTTGTATACATCGTTGATATTGTTTACTTAATTTAGTTTGTAGAATAAGACTCTCTAATTGATTTAAGAGTTTATGGGAATGAAGCAGCACAAGGCATCTCACCAAAAAGCCCATATGGCAAAAAGAAGTATTAAACTAATTCACCTGTAATAGGATCTTTCATGATGGTGTTATAATCGGCTGGAGTCTTAAATTGTTTATTAGAAAGTTTACCATTAATTAAGACTTTATCTGTAATATCTTTGTTAACTTCATGAGCGCCTAATATTGGATTATCTGGATGATGTTGCCATTCATCGACAACAAAGTTTTACATCATTTCAGGACACACCCATATTAGCTCACCACTATCTAATTTTTCTTATAAGGAAGTTTTAGGGTCATATTTAAACTTCTCTTTTATAGGGTGTTTATAAACAAGCGTTATAAAACGACCTAAATCTGTTAGAATACCTATCTCTGAAATAGGATTTCTCATTTCGTTTTCTATTTAGAAGTATACACTGGTCTATTATAACTCCTTTTCTGATTATCTGAATTTCATAAGTTTTTAATAAAGTTTATAAGCGTCCTCGTATCTAACAAAACCATAAATGATATAATTAATTTTAACTGGGAGAAAACTAACTCCACTAAGGGTGGCATAATCTGTTTATATTTCTTTCTATTTCTTAATAAACTCCACATAAGGAGTTATTTCAGATGCGTTTGTAAATGTTGTATATAAAGTTGGAGACATATAACGCCCTACTTATGCTTCTGGTGTTGTAATAGGACATATAAATCCGTAATATGATTATTGGACTTTACGCTGGTCATAAGAGATTTTACCACCCATGGAGTCTAAACGAAGAACTATTTAACGCTTTTACATCATAAGAGCATCACGAATACGATATTCATTAAGGGACTTTTATAAAGGAGTTAAAGTTTAGTCACTAGCAGAGGAAATACTTTTAATTATATTTTTATTAAATGTTTATGACATATTTTTAGTAGCTTCTTCTAATATCTCTAATTAATTAGGGAGTTATATAAATGGGATGTCTTTAACTTATGATATAATGTTTTTAGAATGAATTACCCATGTCTGGAATAAACAACTTCTTAGCTAACCTATGAATTAAATACCCATTGTCTAAATTCTTTTATTCTTCATATCATCTCTATCTGTGTAAGCGTTGTTTTTATAAGCGAACCACATAGCTTAAATTGTTTCTAAAACTTGATATATATATTGTTAGCTATTAGAAAATTTAAAGATATATTTTTCAAATGCTTATATAAGATCTTTTTCTGTATTCTCAGAGTTTTTAGAAATTGTGGATAAAATAAGAGTTTTAATGTTTTATAAACGTTTAAAGAAGAGTTAAGAAGTCTCATCATAGTCTTCACCTAATATATTTGAAGCGTTAACTCTAAATGTTTAGAAAAGAAAATATTAAAACTCTTTATTATGAATCATATTTAATATCTCTAAATCGTTTTTAATACCATATAAATAAAAGATCCATTTAATAGGGATGTAAGCTTCTTTGAATCTAATATCGAATTATTTGAAGATTAAAACAAACATTTTTTAAGACTTATTTTTAGGATTCTCCCATAAGCCGATTCTTGAATAATAATTATTACCAAAAATAGGATCATCTTATTTAAGGAATTAAGCAGTCACTACAATATCATTTTTATTAGTGGAGACTATTGTGGGTTTATTGTTTGGATAAGAATAAACATTTTATATAAAATAACACACACCTCCGAGTATGATATCACAACAAGTAGGAAAGATATCTAAACCTTATCTCCATTTTTCATTGTCTGATTCGATATTTTTAATAGGATCTTAATTGCAACCAGTTAAAACAGGTACGATCATATTAAAAATATTTTTAATAGGAATTTTAACCTCCTTTTCTTCATCCTTATTTTTAAGAACAAATTTATAAGTTATATCTAAAAGTATTTTAAAAACATAATCTTAATTACGAGTTTATAAAAATCTTATATATTACTCTGTTTATTACTCTATTTTAGAGTCATTAACTTCAAGAGTTAATTCAATATTCTATCCACTTTTATCTTTGTAAGTTTTTGAGAATTAAAAGTTTTAAATAATTCTATATAAAGAGTTAATCATTTAATTATAATTTTATAAAATACCATCATACATAGTAAAAGAAGAAAAAACATTTTAAATAACATCTTAAACTTCTTTTGAAGCACTCCCAGTTAGTGTATTTTCATTTAATGACATTTTATTATATAAATAGTTTTATTAGAAAGAATATATCTCTTTTTTAGCTTTAGCTGTAACACTATGCGTTTAGTCTCCATTGTCTAAAAAAATAATTTGTTCAATTTTATTCTCTAATATGATATATCTGTTTTATAAAGTAAGAGCCGTATTCGTCGTCCTCGTCTATCTCAAATGCTTTAATTAAATATTTTTTATAATTAAATTTTTTAGACTCGATATCAAAATAAATATTTGTAGAAAAGGCACTAACTTCTTTTAATGATAAGTAGTATCCATCAAGATTATATTCTTTTCCCCATTTATGAAGATAATTGTGAAGTTTTTCAAATTGTTCTCCTATATGGTAAATAGTGTCAAAGTATTAAAACTCATAAATATATTTAAAGATATTTTAAATGCCATATAACATATGCTGTCCGTCATCTTCAATAAGTTCTTTATATTCTTGAGCAACAAACTAATAAGGGTTTCTTAATTTGAAATATAAATTAAAGACTTCATTAGAGGAATGTAATTTAGCGTAAACTTCTTTAAGTAAAGCATGTAAGCCTCTTAACTGGATATATTCTATTTCAACACCTTATAAAGGAGTCTAAATAAAACCGTGTTCAAAACATTTTTTACCAGAATAAGTCATATACTCCTAACATTCTTCAATTTGTTTATTCATAATAATGTCTTCTAAGTTTGTGTTAGTTTAAGAAAGAACTAAGGAAAGGATGTTGTCTTCATCTTTTGGAAGAATATAACAGTCACATATTTCTTTAATAAAGGATCTGAACTAATCTTTATTATCATTTGTCATAATAAAAGTGATACGGTTAAGGTCAACATTATAAGACTCAGATATGAAACTCATTAGAGTTATTAATTAAAAAAAATAAAGATAAAATTAATATTATCTTGGTTTAAGATAAACTTTTTCAAGACAATATATTATAATAAGTTTTATCTTAATAAATTTACGCGCAAGGCTTATGCCTTAAAACACGATTATACACGCCTTTACCATGAGGTAAACACGACAACTAGTGTGTGCATGAGCGCCATTTTTAATAGGATAAACTCATTACGACTTATTAAGGTCGTAATAAAGTAAACACATTATAAAAATGACTCAAAGGGATTTATAAAGAATTTTACTTCTTTAATTATGTGTAACTAAGGGGCATCATCTTAGTTACATTTATTAAAAAACTATCTTGAAAATTATCTCTTAATACATAATATATTTAGAAAAGTTTATCAAGATATCATTTTTTACTTAAATAAGTATTTATAAAATCTTAGTCATTCATAACTTAATTAAGATACTTCTTTATAGAAGAAGCATTAATATAATATTAATTATTCAATTTAGGAAATGTTTTAGTAGCTTTAAGAACTATATTAAAAGTTAATTAAATATCATTAATTAAATACTCGTTTATAATAGTGAATATTTTAGATAAATCTTTAAAGTTCTCTTTTTTGTTACGGAGCTCATAATAGAAGTTAAAAGCGGAGTTAGAAGAGTTTACAGAATAATAAATGTCTGTTTATGTTTATAAATAATTTATTTCAACATCTTTAATAGAAGTAATAATAACTCCATATTCTAAAATAAGTGTAGAAAAAGTATTTAAAAAGTTTTTCATAAAATCTGTTTTATCTTCTTTACTTTAATACTCTTTATATATAATTTCTTAAATAAAAGTTTTAATATCTTGTCTTCTTTAAAAGTTTTCTTTAATTACTTTTTTAACATTATAAACTTCACTTATAAGACTCATTTAAGATATTTATTAAAAAATATAAATTTGATCCTTTGGAGCTAATCATGTTTATAAAACAAATAAGTTTTTAAGATATCTTTTTAGTATCCTATTTAAGTGCGTTCAAAAAATTATCTTAAACAAAATTCACAATTGTGGTGGTACTAATGGTGTAACTTATATAAATTCGTTTTTGTTTGTATCTTTTTTATATTCTTTGTCATCATATTCACAATGAACCCATATATTATCTTTTGTAAAAAGTCGGAGTAAATGTTGTTTAGAAATAATAGATTTTAATATATCATAATCTGTTTACGATTTTATACAATAATTATTTAAGAAAGAATCAACTTATTTATCAGGAATATAACATCCTATTTCAAAAGTATTATTTTCTAATATCTGTTTTATTTATTCGTTTCTATTAATGAATTCACTTATTATTCGAATTTAAGACTCATTATTTTAAAACATCTTTGTAATATCAATAGGAATAAAGTTGTCTTTAATACCTCCATTTGCTAAAACAAATTCAAGAGGATTTCTTAAACGATAATATTTTTAGAATAACTTATTTTCAGAACACTCTATTCTGTAAAAAGTTTTATTCAAATATTTAAAATATAAAGAAGTTTAATAAACATCTTTAATCTCTGTTTCTATAATAGTAAATTCATATCCGTGAATAGATAAAAGATTTTCTATTTAATCTCTAAATACATCATCATTTATACAATTACAAAATATATTTGATTATGAAAAATATTAATACATAGTACAAATCATATTATATAAAAAGTCTAATTATAATTTATAATCTTCATATTTTTCAGAAATTAAATCATTATCTTTATTAAATGTTTGTTTTAAAATAATTTTTGTATTATATTTTCTATATAAATTTTCTATTGAAGTCATTTAAGATATTTATTAAAAAAATAAAATAGAAAACTTTTAGGCGTTAGCTGTTCTTTAATGTTGCTTAATAAGATAATTTAAAATAACATCCTTTATTAGTGTGCCTAAAAAAATAATTATTTATTCACTCCCAATTAGAACAATATTTATTAACTACTTCATCAAATTATTCTTTACATTAAGAAACTACTTTATTCATTTCTTTCATATATATTTCAACATTCTCGTCTGGTATATTTTTATTAATATATTTATCTTCTTAGAAAAATTTATCTGTGTCTTTTATTATTTTTTCATATTTAATATACTCTGCAAATATCTTAAATAGTCTCTCTGGATTCTAAAAGATTTTTGAAAAGTCTATTATTTTCTCATCACCTTCAAGTATGTGTTCGATACTATTATGATATTCATATTCATATCTATTTCTCATTATATAATATCCTAAGAAATAATCGTGATTAGAATATAATTCTGCAAAAGTTTTATTAATATCTGGTAATTCAACTATGTATATATAGGTATCTTTAATAGGAAGATCTATATAAACAGATCTAAAATGTTTAATATTAGGTTTAAGAACTTTATAATATTCTTCAAGTCCATTTAATGTATAATATTTTTCAACATACTCATATAAGAAGTCTTCACTTAATTCACCTTTATCGTCTTTATCTGTTTTAATCGTTACTTTTTTAGGGACGATATTATACTTTTTTAAGTAAATTTCTTCAATAGTAGACATTTATATATTCTTTTAAAAAATAAAGTTAAAGAATAAAATTATTTATCTATTCATTAAGAAGAGTTTTTTGATGGTTCTATTAAATTCAGTAATTGTTGTTCTTGTATATTAATTACTGGTTCATCTTTTATTTTTAAGTAAGAAGGATCAATTAATGAATATTTTGTAAAAAGTCGTATTAAATAAAGTTCATAAAATGTTGTTTAATTAAAGAGGATTCCTTTTTCTTCATATTTATTTTTAACTTCTGTAACAACTTATACAGTGTCCATAAATTTAGAAACTAGATTATCTTAAAGATAATATCCAGGTTCTATATTTAGAGATTTATTCATGTTTATAATAATTTCTCTGTATTTAATATACTCAGATATAATTTTTATTTATAACTCTTAATTTTAAAAGAGTTTCAAAATATCGAATTTAATAAACTCTTCTATAAATCCACTATATGATAAAATAGATTCAATAGGATTTCTTAAAGCATAATATTTATCAAATTATTTATTAAAGCTATAAACAGTGTAAAGAGTTTTATTTAACTTTTCTAAATAAATATTTATTAGATAAATATGTATCTCATTTAATTTAATAATAGATATTTCAAAATTTTAATTTAATAAATATTTATCAAAGTAATTATAAAAGTCTTCTTTATTTATAAACATAAATCCTTCCATATATGAAAAGTAATTAAATAATTAATATTAAATTACATCTTTTAACATATCTTTTTAAGGTTAATTTATTTATAAAGTATTATAATTATCATTATTATATATACATTAAGAGGTAATATGTAAATTATATTTTTTAAGTAAATCTTTTGTATTCATATAATATTTATGTAAAAAATAAAACTTAAAATATTCAAATAATAGCTATACAGTTTCTATTAAATACTTCGTTATATTCATCCCATTCATATTCTTTTTCATCGATATCATCAACTTTATCGACTTTATCAGCTTCTTCCATAAATCTATCAACAAATTAATCCGGTAATATATAATTATAATATTTATCACTAAATAGAATATCTTTTAATACGCCATCTATAAACTCATGATATAATTTATATTCTTTAACAATCTTTATTAGTCTTTCACCATTCTAAAAGATTTTTGAGTAATCTATTAATTCTCTGTAATTATTTATATCGGAGCTACGTTCTGTAATCTCCATCTCGTTTTCAATAGTATTTCTCAATTCATAATATAATTTAAGAGCTTCATTCTTTGTGGAGAATCTATAAAATGTTTTATAAATATTTTTAAATGTTAAGACTTCTATATAAGTGTCTTTAATAGGTAATTCTACACACACATAACTTATATCTTTTATTTTGTATTAGTTTTCTGTAAAGTTATTAAAATCACATATTTTAAATAATTCTTCACAATTATTTAATTCATAATATCTTTAAACAATTACTTTAAGAAATTCTATTACAGCTTCCTTATTTTCTTCAATATCTGTTGATATCGATTTAGGAGTAATATTATATTTGAAAAGTAATTCTTGAATAGAATTCATTTATATATTCTTTTAAAAAAATAAATTTACAGGCTATATAAAGAATAAAATTATTTAGCTTCCTTTATAAGATAACTCAAATAAGATAGTTAAAGCAGACTCTACTTATAAGATTTCTTTAAAAGAGTTAGCTTTATAGGATTCCTTTATTTAAGTTTTTAAAAAATTAGTTTCATTATATTTAATCAATTTTTACACAATATTTTTAAAGTATTTTTTCAAAATCAATTTTTATATCAAAATCTTCTTCTATTTAAAGAACTTATAAAAACTTATCAACATTATTATCTTCTAATAAGTAATAATCCTATCTTTTAATATATTTGTCTAATAATTCTTTATTATGTAGATATTCGCTAATAATCTTTATTAGTTATTCTTTATTTTAAAAGATATTTGGTTTAATTATTTTCTTCTTCTTATCATAAGTTGCATCTATAAATTAGTAATTATAAAAATCTCTTAAAGCATAATATTTACTAAATTCATAATTTTTTGTTCTTATTCTACAAAAAGTTTTATCTATATCTGGTAACTCTAATACTTCTAAATTTAAATCTTCTACTGTTATAATTGTAAATTTATAATTATTTCCTGTAAACATTTCACTTAATAATTTAAAACTTTCAAATAATTTAAAATACTCTTCAAAAGTATCTAATTAAAAATAATAATAAAGAACATTATCTATGAAGTCGTCTAATTATTCTTTTTCAGGTTTGTTGTCTAAATCATCTATTTCAATATCATATTTTTCAAATAATTCTTCAATATTACTCATTTAAAATAAAAAAGTAAATTTAAAAGAGATGCTTATAAAGGACGCTCATAAAGGATGCTTAAATAAGATAACTTAAAAGTTGTTTTTTTAGAGTCCTTTATTAAGTAATAAAATATAAACAATGGCTAAATTAGGTGTTAAAGTTATTAATAACTCCACTCTGGGTGTTTATAAAATTTATAAAATATTGGAGTAATTATAAAAGACTTCTTATAATGAAGTTAAGAATTAAAAAGATATTTAAGAATATGTTTATAATTTATACAATAATTTAAAAAAGGAGTTAAATGTGAAAGAAGGAGATGCTGTTTATGAAGATGAATAAGTTTAATAAAGTCTTTAAAAAACTAATTTAACAGATAAATAAAAAGAATATATTAATTCTTTGTTTAACTCCACTCTTGGTCTTCCTTCTGATATAAAAGATGGTTAACTTTTAGATTCTATTTTTATAGATAATATTATAAAAGGGTTTGAATATAAAAGTCATTTACATTATAAATATTTAGGTACTTACACATATTAAGAGTTTGAAGACTCCTTAATTAATACTTCTTCTTAAATGAATCCTTCTTAAATACTTGATATTTTATAAAAGAATTTAAAAGAAATATACATTAATAAAGAGGAGCTAGATAAAACTATTAAAGGCTTTGGTTTAGATGATAAAAAAGATAATATTAAAATACTTAAAAAGAGTTATTAAAAAATATCAGAAGTCGGATTTTTGTTGAATACTTGTCATAAATACTCACCTGGATAACACTGGGTGATGATGGGGCTTTAACTCTGCTCTTAATAGCTCCATAAAGGAGCTCAAAAATAAAAACAATTTTTACGACTTATATATTACGACTCTTAAATGACAGACAATGAAAAAAAGAATATAGGCTTCTAAATAAGAGAGTTAGACTGTGATACTTTTCCTAATACTCCTGATAAATACTAACATTATACTCCTCATGTTATAGAATGGCTTTAAGCGCTTACATAAGAGGCGACTAAAAGAGGTATACAATTTGAGAAATAAAAACTTAGCTCTGAGTTATAAGACACTAACACAATTATAAAAATTGATAGAAATGAATAAAACACATAAACAGACGATTATAGTTGTGGGTACCATGCTATTTTAGGTAATTATTTATTGGCAATTGATGGAGAGGTAATTGATAATATTAATAGTGGTCTTTCTATAAACTCCGATTTTGATAAACTTATCTCAAAATTTAGATAGTTACTTATTAGAAAATAAGATAATAAAGAGAGCTAATAAGAAGTGACTAATAATGATATTTAAAAAGGTGGAGCTTAAAAAATAAAATATAAACTTTATTTATGAAATATTGTTGGACGCCTAATAATAGCGCGGCACCGGCCCTAAAAGGGCTTAAACGCGTTAGCGTTAGGTGCCTTAAAGGGCCTTTATAAGGCCCGCTAATATTTAGCGCCTAATAATAAAAAAAATAATAATGTCATTCAGAAAGTGGTGGAGATAATGTGTCTTTAAGTTGTTTAAAGTTTTCGTATTAAGTGAAGTAATATTATAAATCATCGTCTGATAAGTTTTAAAAATCTTTTATTTAAATATTTGTCATAAGATATATTTAAAATTTCTTTTCATAAGTAAGGAGCTTAACAAATTTTTATTTATTGTCTTTATTTATATAATGGAAAATAGGCTTCCCAATTGTGATATATTAATTAAGACTCATTAAACTCCTTATTTATTCATCTGTAAATTCTTTAAGAATATATTTAAATTCTTAAAATAAATTTTTAGTAAAGATATTAGCATAGTTTTTATGATGACAATATAAGAAAATATGTAAATAAATTTAATATAAAAATTTTAATTTATCATACTAAATAAAGCAGCTCATAGCTTATATTTATTAAACGACTGTTAAATACTTATAAATAGGTAAAGTGTTTGTTAATTTAATATATTATTTAATTCCATTTCTTATACGCTCTCTTTAAGGTTCCCAAAAATATTTTTCTAAAAATTTATCAAATTTATAAACATAATCTATATATTTCTTTTACGGAGTTTATAATACTGTTTTTTAAATATGTTATATAAGCTCCGGAGGATTAAGAGGAGTTTAAGGTAAAGGTATATCTTATGGAGATTTATAAAATATCAAACAAGGTGAAGTATGAGTCACAAATTCATCATCAGAGGAGAGATGTATTGACGGAGTTCTATCCATTTATTAAATAAAAAATATAAATTAAAAAAAGAGATTAAACGCATAGTGTTACAGCTAAAGCTAAAAAAGAGATATTAGAAATAGAGACTAAATATATTTATTTAGATAATTCATTCTTTATTAATTAATTTTTAGCACCATTTATCTAACTCCTCTAAATCTGTAACATCGTTTAATTCTTCAACATTTTTAACATCTAAAACAAAGCCTTAAATAAAGGCTTAGAAAAGTATGTTAATTCCTCCGCGCTAATAAAGTGTTTAAATATGTTTACTAAAATTAGTATTTAAAACTCCATCTGTATAAATATATTCTTTAATATAAGTTTTTAGTCTCTCTATTCTAGTAAGAATAAATTCAAATAATGAACTAATAAGAATGATATTATCACCTTATAGCGCTTGTTTTTCAAAAAGATGTTTATAATAAGTATACATTTCTTAAACTTACATATCTAATATACTTTATTCACCAGCAAATATAACAATATATTTATTCATGTTTTTATTTAAAATAATAAAGACACTAAATAGAAATATTTAGAAATTTCTTTCTTATAATAAGATAAACTTATCTAAAAAATAATATTTAGATATCATTTTTCAAGTTAAATTACTTTTTATAAATACTAACTTAAATTAGGTAAGTTAAGATTTTATATAGATAAATTTTTAAATAGATCATCTCGTAACTATTTTTAGTCTTTCTTTTTTATACTCTCATTAGTCTCGTTTTCATTAAAAGTGAGATAATAATACTCATAAGGGATTTATTAATTAGAAGAAAGAATCTTAGAAATTATATTTGTAAGGACATTATCTAAGGAGCCTTATTCAAGTATCATCTTTTTAATTGATTAAACACCTTTACCTTTTATAAGAGACTTAAAGACTTAACAGAACTTAGTGATTATAAGAACATTTTTACATTATCGAGATTTACAAAGATATTTAAATTACTTATTTTAATAAATAAGTTAAACAGGTCCTTCACAAATTGGACATTTATTAGGGATATTTGTTAGAGCTTATTAATGAAACTTATTAATAGTATCATCTGTTAATTCTGTTTAAATAAACTCTGACTAACAAATAGTGGGTATAATAGAACCACCTAGTTAAATATTTATAGTAGAACTTTGTTTTATCTTTTCAAAAATATTAGTTAAAAGACATTTATTTAAGTTATTCATACTTATAGAAGTTATCTTCTTTCCATTTATTTTAACTTCTTTAATTAATAAACGTGGTATAAGTTCATATTTTTAGTTCGTATTCCATTCAATTTTAATAGGTGTGGTTTAATAAGCTTCTTATTCAAATTTATAAGCAACTTAAAAGAGAGGTTTTTCAACATCTTCAAACAAATAAACATCATTAGGCTTTATAACAACACCATCACAAGCATATGGCTTTTTATTTGTTTCTTCATAAAAGACTTTTAAAATCGTTTCTGTGATTTCTTAATTTTAAATAAATTCTTAATATGAGATTTTATAATAAGGTGTCTAATGTCCGATTTATATAGTGTTAATAAATTTAAGTTAGTCTTCAAATGTTGGTAAAAGTTAGTTATTAAGTTCATATAATTAAGTTTCATCATTTCGATTTAATAAAAGCACCTCATAAATAACATAGTCTGCTTTAATTACTTAATCAGAGCTAATTTATGAAGTAACATACATTTAGGCATTTATATAAGCAGTCGACCTTTAAGACCCTTAGGCCGAGTTAGTTTTAGGGGCTCCTTATAGGACATTATTTAAATTAAAAATTTCATTTTTAACTATTAGCTCACCTCTTAAAGCGATCATATAAAGCTGCTTTTATTAAATAAGATTTTATAAATATTTAATATTTATCTGTTTTAAGATATGTTCGCATTTATTCGTAATATCAGTGCCTTAATTAATTTCGTTTCTATTCATGACTAACACCTTATTCGAATATATATAAACACGTAAACTTACACCATCATATTTAGGTGTAATTATAAAGTCGTGTGGTTTAGTCTTATATCTTTTACTCTGTATTCTATTTAAGTATTTATCAAAGTTTTAATCTGTAAATTTCTATAAACTCCCACATATTATAGGGTGTTTAACTTAGAATCTGTTAAGGTTAGTTTATATTGTCTTATTAAATTTATCGAATTCTTCTTAATTTTCTTAAACTAATTTATCAAATTCTTAATCACTAAAAAGAGGGGTTAAAAAGTTTTATTTCTTATATGTTGTTGGTCCAAAACGATATACTTAATTAGAAATTGCTAATTTTTCTATAAGACTTAATTCCATATTTTTTAACAAAAAATAAATAAAAAAATTTATCTATCTTAAAATATTTAATTAGATATTCTTTACAAGATATAATTAATATAAAATATAATAAAAATTTCAAGATAATCTTATCTTGAAAAACTTATCTAAATATATGTGTTAAGATATTTCTTATAAAAGAGTTTTTAGATATTCTTTACAAGATAATAAATTCATTTATATAAAGGTTGCTTAAATAAATAGTCATTAAAAACTTCTTTTATAGTGGAGCCGTTTGTGTTAATTAGTTCTTTTAAGTTGTTTAAATTAAGTTGTTCAAGAATATTTTATGGAACTTAGATGTCTTTTATATTATAATCTTCTGGATATTAAACAAGTTTTATATTATCATTTAACAAGTCAATTAAATATAAAGAGGAGTCTTAATTGTTTTTCATAAGAGGAGCTTTAATACTTTCTTTTTTGATACTAAAAACTTAGTTAGTTTCATCATAATTAGAGAGCTTAATAAAAGTACATGGTGGGAAATAAAATCCTTTAAATTCAAGTTCAACAGCAAATTAAGAATATGAGAAGTAACCATTTATTCCATCCATCATTTTAATCGGAGATTTACGAGTCGCTTTTTTAATACTTTGTATGTAGTAATAGTTTTTAATAATAGGAGTCTGTTATTGGAGATAAGTCTAAAAGATTTCAATTTTAGAAGCAGGAATATTTATTATAAAAATATCTTTAAAGTCTTACATTTTATATTTTATTTAAAAAATAAATTCTTTTCTAGATAGTTTATTTTTAGCTTCCTTTGGAAGCTTCATATTTATTTTAATATTTCTTATATAGTTAAGATTTATTAAATATCTTTATTAGTAAAAGTATTATTTTAATAAAATTACTAATAAACTTAATTAAACATCTAATTTTAAGAAAGGAGCTTTAAGTCGTGTAATTAAGTCTCTTTATTATAAGTGTATTATATTTAAACTCCTTCTTTAAGTTAAATAACACCTTATGTGAATGGAACTAAATTTTGTATTTAAGTGATAACGCTTTAAGCGTTAACACTTTATTAAACTATATTTTAGCAAATAAAGCTTAACTTATATTTTTAAATAATTTATTCAAGAGTAAGTTTATTCAACTCCAATAATGGAAACTTTTCAATTAAATCTTTTTTACGTAAAGACTATCTTGATATTGTTTTACAATAACTTTATAAGTCTTTAATTTAAGAAAGGAGATCTGTGTTTGTTTATGAGTCATTACATAAATAAATAAACGACTCAGATAAAGAATATAATTAATTTTATAAATTATTTATTTCTTATTACTTTGACTTTATATTCGATATTAAAGAAATTACTTATTAAAGTTTTAATTTAAAAATATTAAAAACTTATATATTAGATTGGTCTATTTAATTCGGAGTATTAAAAACATTTATTAAAAACTATTTCAGTAAAATAAACATTTATAAAGTTATATATTAAGAACTCATATATAAAAGTTTATTATCAAAGTCATAATAAAACTCTCCAATTAAAGAATTTATCTTTTCTGTTTATAAAGATAAGAAAACACTAAAAGGAAATTATTTAGCATCATTTTTAAATTTCTAAACATCTTCTTCTATTATAATTTGTTTATTTTTAATTTCGAACATAATTCTTTTTTACATGAAATTAACACATATATCTCCCATATGAGGTAACTTTGACATATCTTAAACAGAGTCTTCACCAAATACTTTATTTAATAAAAGAATTATTTAAGTCTGACCTTATTCTCCCAACATAAATGAACTTTATTTAATATAATTCTTTACTTCTTACTAAGTTTAAGTTTCTTTATCTTATACATCTTTATTAGTGTTAACTTAACTAGTGTCTTCACATTAGATACTTTTATTTAGTAAAACTTTATTAGTGATAACATCTTAGGTGCTTATATCTGATAAAGGTTAAATTTCATCTAACGATTTTATTTCATCTAATAATTATTCACTAGGCGAGTTAGTATTTTCATTTAAAATTATATCAGATAACTTTTATAAGAAAGTGGGATCTTGTTATAAATCATTTTAATAAATATATTTCATAAGTTTAACAAAAGTGTTTGATGTAAATAAATTTTAATAATCAAACATATTTATAAATCTTGCCATAAAGGTGTTTAATTAAAAAATATAAAGTTTACTCATTAAATAAATAATATCTTTTATTTAATACCATTTATAAGCGCCTAATAATAGCGCCTAATAATAGCGCCTAATAATAGCGCCTAATAATAGC
>OJAW01001136.1_pt1 | contig 16258 bp, 19 predicted proteins | sample 1589151 | NCBI WGS metagenome assembly OJAW01 (sample SAMN03283290) | human gut metagenome | biome: human-associated habitat; material: feces | host: Homo sapiens | place: Peru | collected 2012 | reverse complement strand
CAGCCTAAAAGTACTGCCAGGAGTTCACACCCCTGGCAGTTTTAATGCTTGAGTTAACCCCAAGTCTATTTAGTTACTCTTTATGTGAAAAGGCTAAGTACAAGTCACAGCCTTATTTAAGAATCTTACGTTTAGTAGAAGAAGGAATATTCAATTGTTGTCTATATTTAACTATTACACGTCTCGAACAATGTAGATCCAATTCTTCAAGCTGACTAAGAATCTGATTATCTGAAAGAGGATGTTCTTTATCCTCACTATCTACTAGTTCAACAATAGCTTTTTTAATAGAATCACTGCTATCCCCTGATGCAGTTTGAGAAACAAGTAACTTCTTAAGAGGGTAGACTGTTCCATTAAAACTATAGTATTTATTATTTAATGTACGTGAAATAGTAGATTCATGGAATCCTGTTTCACTAGCAAGCTGTGATAATGTACATGGGAATAACTCATCATCATATAAGAAATATCCACTTTGTATATTCACTAATGCATTTGCAACAATAAGAACAGTTTGATTTCTCTTTGTCATATTCTCAATCAAGAAATGTGCTTCATTAAAATAAGCTTTCATATTCTCATCATTCTTTACCTTCTCATATAGAGTATCATTCACCATGAGATCAGGCTGATTAATTGGTGTAATAGTAATATCTGAATCCTCTACTTCTATGAGTATATCAGGAGATACATAATCATCATGAGATGTATTGTACATATTACAAGGAAATGGATTACAAGAACGTATTTCATAGAATAAGTGGTCTATCTCTTCTTTGTTTAAACCTGTTTTCTGTTTAATAAGTGAATAATTCTGAGTTAAGATAACATCTTGATAATCTCTAAATAGTGTATAGCTTTTAGTCTTATTATTATTTTTTAACTGAATGAGAATAGAATCAATTGCATCAGAAGCACCCACACCATTAGGTTCAAATGAACGTAGTATATCTAAATGAGCATTAAGTATTTCTCTATCTATATTCAAATCAGTGATATATTGATCAATAGGATAAGATAAGAATCCACTATCATCTAGTGATTCAATCAAATAGGTCATGACATCTTCATTATAAGGTTGTGTACATGCATATAATTGATAATACAGATCATCCTTTAATGTGCGATTATTAGAGATGCTTTCAATAAACTGCTGATTATCATAATTCTTTGATGACTTTAATTCTAAAAAAGGATTTGTTTCTAGTATATCCTGTATTACTTTATTGATATCATCAATGTTGTCAGTCAAGAAATCTAATGATTTTAATAATTTTTGATTCAATTTTAATGTTTGTTTCAATGTTTGAATATATTGCATTTTCTGTTTCATATTCATCACCCCTCAACAATATATAGCAAAATTCGTGCCAATTAATATTAAGATGTTTATTCGAATAGTATAACGAATAACTATTGTTGCGCACAAGTTTTATTTGTTTTATCATAATTCACGAGGTGATTTCATTGAAAGAAAAGATTATGTTGTTGATCAATGGAAGAATGGATCAAAATTCATATGATGAATGTCAATCCATCCAGTTATCAAAAGAATTAAAACTAAGTAGAAATCAAGTAACGAAACTATTAAATGAGCTATTTAATGACAAGAAGCTTATTAAAATCAAAACAAGCCCTATCTTATATCTTTCAAGAGATTCTCTTGAAAGTAAATATAAGAAGCAATTGTTGCTGGATGAATATCAATCAATAGATGAACTTGAAGCAGAATTAAATGATCAAAATCAATTAAAGAATTTTGAGAAACTAGTTGGTCATAATGAAAGCATGTATCAAATTGTAGAGAAGATTAAAGCCACAGTTTCTTATCCACCAGTTGGATTACCTATGTTGTTTTATGGTCCAACTGGTACAGGTAAATCATTTATGGCTAAACTCACATATGAATATTGTGTAGATACAGGCTTAATTGATGCATCTAAGAACTTTGTACAGGTAAACTGTTCAGAGTATGCCAATAACCCAGAACTACTTACAGCCAATCTATTTGGTTATAAAAAGGGTGCCTTTACAGGCGCTGATAGTGATAACTTAGGTTTATTACATTTTGCGGATGGTGGTGTATTATTCTTAGATGAAGTACATTGTTTAAATGCAGAATGCCAGGAAAAACTATTCCTTTATATGGACCAGGGAATCTATCACTTAGTAGGTGATAATAATAAGTGGAATAAATCAAAATGTAGAATTATATTTGCGACAACAGAAGTACCACAAAAAGCGTTATTAAAAACTTTCTTAAGACGTATTCCTGTTATTCTTACAATTCCATCTCTTGCACAAAGAGGAGAAAATGAAAAGCTAGAACTCATGTATAACTTCTTAAAGAATGAAGAGAAGCGTGTAAACAAAACAATTCTTATTTCATCCAATGTCTATGAGTTATTACTGAATCATACATTTGTAGGTAATATTGGTGAACTGACTAATACGATTCAGGCAAGCTGTGTGAGTGCATTATATAAAAGTAATTCAGATACTCTAGAAATTCATGCTTATGATTTGCCTGACAGTATTAGAAACAGTATAGATGTTTCCTCTATGATTATGAAGAAACATAAGCTTGTGTCACTTAACACACTTCTTCCTGTATCAGATCAGGGTATCATTAAAGACTTTTATCAATCATTAATTAGTATTAAAAGAGATCAGTCATTTGCAGTAAAAGCCCAGAATACTGTAGATAGATACTTTGAAAAGCTTATATTTAATGATAATCGTGCAGATTCAATTGATTATCTTACAAACTATCTAGAAAAGATATTTAATAATATCACTGAACATTATGGCTTTAGGACTTCACATAATGAGTTGATTGCACTTGCGACATATGTCTCAGAATTCTCTAAGAATACATATCTCACAAATAACTGGATCAATGAGAATTATGATGAAGTGAAGAATTTAAAGAAATATCTTAAACTTGAATTCCATCGTGAATATGAAATAGGACAGGATGTTTCTCATTACCTAAAGAATAATATGAATCAGGATATTGATGACTTTGTAGGATGTATCATCTGTATTTGTATGATTAAATACTTTGCACATTCAGGTGAAGATCTTACAATTGCGATTATTATTGCGCATGGTTATTCAACGGCAAGCTCTATTGCAGAAGCAGCAAATAGAATGTTGAATAGTTATATATTTGATGCGATTGATATGCCATTAGATGTGGATGTGCAGACTATTACAAGAAAGATCAATGATTATATTGCACATGTTGGTAATATCTCAAAGCTTTATTTATTAGTTGATATGGGTTCTCTTGAAGAAATATATCAAGGATTAGATACAAGTAATGCGGATATCGCTTTAGTCAATAACATCAATACAAAATGTGCTTTAGAAATAGGGCAGGGAATTAAACTCAATAAAACAGTGACTGAAGTCATTGACTCTATTCTTAAGGAAAACATCTATAAAACACATGTGGAACTTAAGAAGAAGAAAGAACCTATTGTGATCTGTTCTTGTGCATCAGGGCTTGGTACAGCGAATAAAATCAAAGAAATCCTGTTCAACTCTCTACCTGAAGATTCTAATCTAAAGATTATTACTTATGATTATCCGGCTTTAATACGCAAACAGGTTTATGATCAGTTAATGAATGATTATGAAGTTGTATGTGTTATTGGAACACTTGATCCTAATATTGAATCTATGAAATATATCGGTATACAGGAATTGATCATTAATGAGGGTCAGAATGCGATAGAGATATACTTTGGAAAGTATATGACAAAAGAACAGATGGAGATATTCGAAAAGAATATCTTACGTAACTTCACATTATCCAATGTCATGAATAACTTAACTATTCTAAATCCAGATAAACTGCTTGAACATGTTGCGAAAGCGATTGATCATCTACAGAATATCTTACATAAGAGATTTAAGAATAGAACATGCTTTGGATTATATGTTCATATCTGTTGTCTTGTAGAAAGATTAGTTACAAGACAAGCTATTTCAAACTTTACTGATCAAGACTTTAAAGAAAAGCATCAAGAGTTTATAGATCAAGTAAATATCTCAATGAAAGAAGTTAAAACATACTATAACGTTGAGATTCCAGATGAAGAAATAGAATATATATACAACTATATTATAAGTGATTAGTGTGCTATTAATTGGCACACTTTTTGCTTGTTTATAAGTGGAAGTTAGTTCTACAGATTAAGCGTAATTAATCTCTAAACTGGCACAAAGATTGCTTGAATATAAGTGGAAGTTAGTTCTACAGATTAAGCGTCATTAATCTCTAAACTGGCACAAAGCTTGCTTGGGTATAAGTGGAAGTTAGTTGTGCAGATTAAACGTATTGATCTACAAACTGGCACGAAGCTTGCTTGAGTATAAGTGGAAGCTAGTTGTACAGATTAAGCGTAAAGATCTATAAACTGGCACGAAGATTGCTTGAACTTAAATGAAAAGAAAGGAGTACAAAATATGGCAAAAATCATACTTGCATCACACGGAGGATTATCTGCTGGAATGCTTGATTCAGTAAAAATGATTGTTGGTGATTTAGCAGAAGGTGTAGAAACATTTAGTTTATTACCTGGCTGCAATCCTAGCGAATACGCTGGTGAATTAAGAGAAAGAATCAGTCATTCTTCAGAGCACTTTGTGATTGTATGTGATATCAAAGGAGGAAGCGTATATAACGCTTTAATTCAATTGCTGGATATGGACAATGTTGAAATTATTTCAGGAATGAATATGAATATTGTTCTTGAATTAGTTATTAAAAACAGCAGTGGAAATATTGATATTGATAATGCCCTAAAAGAAGGAAAAGAGGGAATTCAACTTAAAAATAAAAATAATGTCATCGTTGAGAGCGAAGACGAAGAATTTTAAAACAAGGAAGGTGGATTTATGTTAGTAGGATTAAGAGTTGATCATCGTTTATTACATGGTCAAGTAGCATTTTCTTGGACAAGTGCACTAGGAGCTGATTGTATCTTGATTGCAAATACAGCAGTAACTAATGACAGTCTTAGAAAAACAGCAATTAAAATGGCAAAGCCAGCAGGAACAAAGTTAGTTATTAAAAACATTGAAGATTCAATTAAAGCATTAAATTCAGGAGTAACTGATAAATATAAACTATTTGTCATTGTTGAAAGTGTAAAAGATGCTTATGAATTGATGACTAAAGCTGATATTCATTCTGTAACACTTGGCGGAACAAAGGCTACAAGTGAAACAAAGAATATCTCAAAAGCAGTGAATCTGACTGATGAAGAAATTTCATTAGTTAAGGAACTTATCGAACGAGGGGACGAAGTGGAAATTCGAATGGTTCCAACAGATAAAAAGATGTTAGCTAAAAACGTTCTATAAAGGAGGATAAAAATTATGATGTTAAAGGCGTTTTTACTAGGCTGTATCGCATTCTTTGGGAAATGTGATTTAGCTACAGGTACAAACCAGTTACAAAGACCTATTATTCTAGGTCCATTAGTTGGACTAGTACTAGGCGACCTTGAAGCAGGAATCAAGATTGGTGCAACACTTGAACTTGCGTTCTTAGGTTCTTATTCAGTTGGTGCATTTATTCCACCAAACGTTATCGTTGGTGGTGTATTAGGAACAGCATTTGCGATTGTTACAGGTAAGGGACCAGCAGTTGCATTTACAATGGCTTTCCCAATTGCGTTACTTGCAGTAGCAATTGATAATATCTTCTTCTCATTAGTTAGACCATTACTTGGTAAAGTAGCTGATAGTTATGCTGAAAAGGGTAATGTTCATATGGTAAGTGTCATCCATATGGCTACAGGGTTCTTAACTTGTACAGTATTATTCTTAATGGTATTCCTTGGTTTCTCAGTTGGATCAGATGCAATGAAGAAATTTGTAGAAGCTATTCCAGCTGTTATCACTAATGGATTAACTATCGCAACAGGATTATTACCAGGTATTGGGTTTGCTATGTTAGCTCAGATGATTATGAATAAGAAGGTTGTACCATTCTTCTTCTTAGGATTTGTATTATCAGCATATTTCAAATTACCAGTAGTTGGTATCGCTCTCTTAGGTCTTATTATTATTTTTACAACAATTGATTTTACAACTAAAAAAACTCAGTTGGCAACAGATGTAGTAGTGGAGGATGATGACGATGACTTCTAAAGTAGATACACCAATCAATGCTGAAAATGGTGGCGTTATTACAAAAAAAGATTTAATTAGAATGTTCTGGAGATCATTACCAATGGAATTCTCATGGCATTATGAAAGACAGATGCATATGGGATTTGAATTCATGGTTGGTCCAGCTCTTAAAAAGATTTATAAAGATGATCCTGAAGGATTAAAAGAAGCATTACATAGAAATCTTGAATTCTTTAACTGTACAGCTCATGTTACTCCATTTATTGGTGGTATCACACTTGCAATGGAAGAAATGAATAAAGCAAATGATGATTTTGATGCATCATCAATCAACGCAGTTAAAGCTGCATTAATGGGTCCTTTAAGTGGTATCGGCGATTCACTTATTTTAGGAACACTTCGTGTATTAGCAGTTGGTATTGGTACATCTCTTGCTGTTAAAGGTAATATTCTTGGACCAATCCTATTCTTCTTAATTTTCAATATCCCTACATTCATCTTACGTTATGTATGTGCAATCAAGGGATATGAATTAGGAGCAAACTATTTAGAAAAAGTTCAGGCTTCTGGCCTAATGGAAAAATTCATGTTAGCCGCTGCAATCCTAGGGGTTATGGTCATTGGTGGTATGACAAACGAACTTGTTGTGGCTAAAACAGCATTAAAAATTGGTAGTGGTAAGTCAGCTACAGAGATTCAGAGTGTACTAGATGGTATTATGCCAGGCTTGTTACCATTAGCAGCAACAGGAATCTATTATAAGTTGTTGCAGAAAAAGACAAATGTCATTCTTATGATTGTTGGTACAGCTATCTTTGGTATCATTTGTGCACAATTCGGAATCTTAGCAGCTTAAAAATAAAATATTTATAAATAAAAAAGGAGAAAATATTATGTTTAATTTTGATGAAAAGAAAGTTTATACAGATCATTTAAATGGGGTTAATATGATCCCTCAGGTAGAAAAGGTAGTAGATAAGATTTGTGAAGATGGATACAAGAATATCTTCTTAGTTGGTATTGGTGGAACTCTATTATATGCAGGACAGATTTTCCATACAGCTAGACAGTTAGGATGCTCTTTACCTTTATATTTAACTAACGCTACAGACTTCTTATATGAAGGTGATGCAAACTTTACTAAAGATTCTGTAGTAGTTGTAGCTTCTTTATCTGGTCATACAGTAGAAGTTGAACAGGCTATTGATAAAGCACATGAAGTTGGTGCTAGAGTTATTGGTTATGTTGAAGTAGTTGATACTCCAATCGCAAACAAAGTTGATGAATTAGTCACTACAGTTGGTGGAGAATACTACTGGTGGTATACAGTTGTCTTAAGATTCATGAAGAATGCAGGACAGTTCGATAAATATGATGAATTAGTATCTGATATGCAGAACTTACCAAAAGATATCGTTCAGGTATATAAAGATGCAGATGCTCAGATGAAAGAATATGCAGATAAATACTGTGATTCACCACTTACATACTTAGTAGCTTCAGGTAACCTAGAAGACTGGGCACACTGCTATGGTATGTGTATTATGGAAGAAATGCAGTGGATGCGTACTCGTCCTATCTCAGCAGCTAACTTCTTCCATGGTTTATTAGAAGTTATCGAAAGAGATACTACAGTATTATTAATCAAAGGTGAAGATAAGACTAGACCAGAAATGGATCGTGTTGAAAACTTCGTTGGTAAAATTTGTGCAAACGTTACTACTATCGATACTAAGAATTTCGAATTACCTGGTATCAGAGATGAGTTCAGAGGTATCTTATCTCCAATCGTAATGAGATCAGCATTTATGAGACTTAATGTTCATCTAGAACACAACAGACGTCATCCATTAGATATCAGAAGATACTACAAGTGCTTAGACTACTAAAATGAATAACGAGCAAGGCATTCTAAATGCCTGCTCGTATTTATGATTATGATTATGATTAAAACTGTTATTTTTGATATGGATGGTGTGATCTTTGATAGTGAAACCATGTATATAAATAATTTGATACGATTTTTTAAACAGCATGATATAGAAATACAAGTAAGTGATTGTATTCCTCTCATTGGTATTGATAGTAAATTATATTATGAACAAGCATACACAATGTGGAACAACAAAACAGATTTCATTACATTTAAAGATATGCTTCAAGAATATTTTCGTTCATTTGAATGTGATTATAAAGCAGTTGTTAGACCTCAGATCTATTCTGTTTTAGAAAACTTAAGTAAACAATATAAAATTGCGTTAGCATCCTCTTCCCGTTTCTATACTATCAATAGTGCATTAGATCAGGCTGATTTAAGAAAGTACTTCACACTTATAGTAAGTGGTGAACAATTCAAAGAAAGTAAACCCAATCCAGAAATATATTTACATACAATTAAAGAATTAAATGTGAATAAAGATGAAACTATTATTATTGAGGATTCACCTAAAGGAATATTAGCTGCAAATAGAGCAGGTATTAAAGTATTGGCTTTAAAAGATGATAAGTTTGGCTTAGATCAAAGTCAGGCAGATATAATTATTGATGAATTAAATGATATTATAAAGTTTATAGAGAAAGGGGCATAAAAGTATGAATGCTATGTTTGTTGCTGTTATTGTGATTGCGGTTATTGGAACTATTCCTGTAATCGTCAGAAAGAAACTCCTAAAAAATTATCTTACATTACTCCATAACAATGATATTAAGGCAATAAAAGACTTAATGGCAACTCAACTAGCTAAGATATGTATTCCTCTATTTAATAGGGAATATTTACTTTTAAATGCTTATCTAAAAGTAAATGATAACAAACAAATAGATACTCAAGTAAACAATATAATAGATCATGTTCCTATGAATTCTAAGCAGAAGTCTGCTCTTGCAAAATCAGTATTCTATATATATGTAGATAAGAAGAATGCATCTATGATTGATCGTTTGTTGGAAATGGTTAGCACTACAAATGATCATGCCCTATATAGACAGATGGATATGGTTAATGATACTTTGATTAGTGGTGGAATTAAGTATTATGATGAATTGAAGTCTGATCTAGAAGATGAAGAATATACTAAAAACAATGAAGATACTCCCTATCTTGAATTCTTATTATCAGTTATCTACAAGAATATGGGTAATGAATCAAAAAGCAAGGAATATAAGAATAAAGCCTTAGAAGACAGTAAAGGAACTGTATATGAATCTTTAATTCAGTCTCAAAATTAATTGGATGATTGAGAAAATCTCGCACTGAAAGACAACCTAATTAAAATGGGTTGTCTTTTCTATTTAAAGAGTATTTCTATCACATCGATATAAGTATGCTATAATTATGTTGATGAAAGGAGTGAGATATTATGCCACTAATTCTACCTATTAAGGAGTTAAGAAATACAAATGATATCTCTAATATTGCACACAAACATCATGAACCTATTTTTATTACAAAAAATGGCTATAGTGACCTGGTTGTGATGAGCAGTGAATTATACGATGAGTTTGCTAGAATAAATCGTATAGACAAAGCAATCTTTGAATCTGAACAGGAACTGTTGGATGGTGCAGAAGCAGTTGATGCAAAAAAAGTATTCGATGATTTGGAGAAAAAGCAATAAGAATATAGATGACTATAAAACGCATTCACACCATGCGTTTTTTTTATATAATCAGACTTGTTTAGAAAAATCACCTCCTGCAACCGCCAGTTGACATATTTACAGCCTGAATTGGTAGAAGAAAATTACCATAATTGGTATATTTTGTATGTAAGGAGGAGAAGATTATGATTTTAGCTGATAAGATTATAGAAGAAAGAAAAAAGAATGGCTGGTCACAGGAAGAACTTGCTAATAAGTTAGGTGTATCAAGACAGGCAGTTTCTAAATGGGAGAGTGCAGGATCTATTCCAGACCTGCAAAGAATACTTCAGATGTCTGAACTGTTCGGTGTCACTACAGATTATTTGTTGAAGGATGAAATAGAAGAAGCACCGCTCAATGAATATGTTGAAACTAATACAATCAAGGTAAGTATGGAAGAAGCCAATCAATATCTTGATATGAAGAGTAGTGGTTCAAGAATAGTGGCCCATGCGACAAGTCTATGTATATTAAGTTCTGTGCCTCTTATAGTATTAGGTACAATGACAGAAGATCATACACTCATAGGTTTTAGTTTAATATTTCTTCTTGTGTTAGTCGCAATAGCTGTCTATCTATTTGTGAATTATGGATTACGTGAATCTCATATGCAGCATCTGGAAAAAGAAAGCTTTGAAACAGAATATGGTGTATCAGGTATGGTGCGTGAAAGAAGAGATAAATATGAACCTGCTTTTATAAGAAATATTGCGATAGGTGTTGTATTGTGTATTCTTTCTGTCATTCCTACTATTATGGCAGGTGTAATGGAAGCAGATGATAGTATATGTGGTCTATCTGTAGGCCTATTACTTATTATTGTTTCTATTGGAGTCAATATTCTTATTCGTGCAGGTATGATCAAGTCTAGCTATGATACTCTATTGCAGGAAGGTGAGTATACAAAAGAAGAGAAACATTTAAAGAAGAGAACAGATGACTTTTCTGGTGCTTATTGGTGTTTAGTAGTCGCAATATATTTAGGATGGAGTTTCTCGACAAATAACTGGAAGTTTACATGGATCATATGGCCAGTGGCTGGCATATTATATGCTGTGGTACTTGGTATTGTGAAAATGATTGTGAGGAATAAAGATGAGTAAATATAATAAGCTTTGGGAATATATAGAAAGTTGTGGAAAAGAACAGCTTATACTTACATTTGAAGAAATCAATTCTATCGCAGCAGTACCACTAGATCATTCTTTTTTGAAATATAAGAAAGAACTTCTTGAATATGGCTATAGAGTAGAAAAAATATCAATGAAAGAAAAGAAGGTATCCTTCATGAAGAATAAATAGTTCGCAAGTTTTCTTGTGAACTATTTTTTTCTCATTGTATAATGAATATACAAAACATTTGACACTAAACCAAGGTTTAATGTTAATCTTAAGAAGGTGATGATTTTATGGAAACAAAGGAAATATTAGAAAAAGTAAAAACAGGAGAGCTATCTGTAGAAGATGCAGAACAGTTCTTTAAGAAATCAGCCTTTGAAGAATTAGGCTTTGCAAAATTAGATACTAATAGAGAAATACGTTCAGGATTTCAGGAAGTGATTTATTGCCAGGGAAAAGCAGATGATCACTTGAGGGGTATTGTAAGAAAATTATATGATGTGCAAGGAGAAATATTTGGGACAAGAGCCTCAACACATCAATATGAACTCTTAAAGGATGAATTTCCTGAACTTGAATATGATCCATTATCACATATTATTAAGATAGAAAAAGAAAAGGAACATAAAGGAAAGATTGTTGTATGCAGTGCTGGAACGGCAGATCTCAATGTTGCTGAAGAAGCAGCACAAACAGCTGAATTCTTTGGTAGTCATGTAGAACGTTTGTATGATGTAGGTGTGAGTGGTATTCATCGCTTATTATCTAAGCTGGATATCTTGCAATCAGCACGCTGTATTATTGCGGTAGCTGGTATGGAAGGAGCCCTTGCAAGTGTGATAGGAGGTTTAGTAGACTGTCCTGTTATTGCAGTACCAACATCAGTAGGCTATGGTGCAAGTTTTCATGGTGTCAGTGCCTTACTTACAATGATTAATTCCTGTGCCAATGGTATTGCGGTAGTGAATATTGATAATGGTTATGGTGCAGGTTATATCGCAACTCAGATTAATAGAACGGGGGAATCAAAATGAATCAATTATATTTAGAATGTTATTCTGGAATAAGTGGAGATATGTTTGTCGCAAGCTTACTTGATCTAGGGGCTTCAAAAGAAGTATTAGAAGAAGTTCTTTCATCGTTACCTCTTGCTGGTTTTAAAACTGAAATCACAAGAGTCAATAAATCAGGACTTGATGTCTGTGATTTTAATGTTATTTTGAATCATGATAATCATGATCACGATATGAACTACTTATATGGTGAACATACACATCATGAACATCACCATCATCATGAACATCGTCACTTGCATGATATTTTACATATCATTGATCATGCACAAATGACAGATCATGCTAAAGAATTGGCTAAAAAGATTTTCACTATTTTAGGTGAAGCAGAGGCAAAAGCCCATGGCACTTCTATTGAAGAAGTCCATTTTCATGAAGTAGGTGCTGTGGATTCTATCGTAGATATTATTGCTGCAGCGGTATGTTTTGATGATTTAGGTATTGATGAAGTCTATATCCCGGTTATTTATGAAGGAACAGGTACTGTACATTGTGCTCATGGAACACTTCCTATCCCAGTTCCTGCAGTGAATAATATTGTATCGAGTCATCATTTACCTATTCATATTGATACTATTAAAGGTGAATTAGTGACTCCTACAGGCGCTGCCATTGCTGCGTCTATTGTGACATCTCATACACTTCCTTCGACCTTCACAATTAAAAAGACAGGTATAGGGGCAGGTAAGCGTGCTTATGAAAGACCAAGCTTACTTCGTGCAATGTTGATTGAAACAAATCCCAGGCACCAATAAGGTATGTAAGCTAGAAACAAATATTGATGATAGTACAGGAGAAGTATTAGGTCATGTGATGGAGTTATTAATGTCTCATGGTGCTAAAGATGTCCATTATATTCCTGTGATGATGAAAAAGAACAGACCTGCTTACTTGCTCAATGTATTATGTGATGAAGAAAAAAGAAAAGAATTAGAAACAATCATCTTCAAAGAAACAAGCACTATCGGTATTAGACGTACTTACATGGAACGTACAGTTCTTCAAAGAACTTTTGAAACAATTTCTACTCCTTTTGGTGATGCTATATTTAAGGTGGTCAATATAGATGGAGAGAAAAGAGCGTATCCTGAATATGAAAGTGCGAAGTTATTAAGTGAAAAACATAATTTATCTATTATTGATGTTTATCAATTGTTGGAAAGGAGTTATTATGAATTTAGTCGCCATCATTGATCAGTATCTACATGAAGATGTTATGATTGCTTTTTCTGGTGGCGTAGACAGTACACTCTTATTAAAAATAGCCGTTGAAGCATCAAAGAGATATCATACGCATGTTTATGCTGTTACTATTCAAACAGCGCTTCATCCTGTGATGGAGGCAGATGAAGCCAAGCGAATGGCTGAAGAAATAGGGGCTATTCATAAAGTGATTCATGTAGATGAATTAGAAGGTGCAGGAATAGAGAATAATCCTGTAGATCGTTGCTATTTATGTAAGAAGTATATGTTTACTAAAGTGAAGGAACTCGCACATAGTTTAGGTATTTCTACTATTCTTGAAGGTACAAACGCTGATGATTTAAAACAATATCGTCCTGGTATCAAAGCAATCAAGGAATTAGGATTACATAGTCCACTCTTAGAGGCTAATATGACTAAAAAAGAAATTAGAGCACTGGCTGCTGCTTATGGTTTGAAAGCGGCTAATAAGCCTTCTTCACCATGTCTTGTCACAAGATTTCCTTATCATACATTACTTAATTATGAGGAAATGCGTAAAGTAGAAAAAATTGAAGATTATCTTCATGCATGTGGTTTCTATAATGTACGCGCAAGAATACATAATGACTTAGTACGTTTAGAAATTGATCAGGATGCTTTTATGAAATGCATGGACTACTCTCAAGAGATTGTCTTATTTATTAAAGAATTAGGATATGACTATGTAACTCTTGATCTAGAAGGATTTAGAAGTGGTAGTCAAGATATTAAACTGGAGGAAAAATAATATGCATATGGCTGACGCCTTGGTCTCACCTGCTGTTGCGACAACGATGTATCTGGCATCAGGTGCAATGACTATTTATTCAATTAAAAAACTAGAAGAAGAAAATGATCCACAGAAACTCCCAATGATGGGGGTTATGGGGGCCTTTGTCTTTGCAGCCCAGATGATCAATTTCACTATCCCAGGAACAGGTTCTTCAGGACACTTAACAGGAGGACTGATGTTAACAGCGTTACTTGGTCCTTATGCAGGTTTCTTAACGATGGTAGGTATATTGGCAATACAATGTCTGCTTTTTGCGGATGGTGGGTTACTTGCCTTAGGATGTAATATATGGAATATGGCATTTTATGGCTGTTTTATCTCTTCGATGTTGATATTTAAGCCAATAATCAGTAAAAAATTATCTAAGAAGAATTTGATGATTGCCTCTATCTTAGGTTCTATCATCTCTTTACAATTAGGTGCCTTCTCAGTAGTTGTAGAAACAGAATTATCAGGTATTACAGCACTCCCATGGAACTTATTCATTGGTGTGATGCAGCCTATTCATCTTGCGATAGGTGCAGTAGAAGGTATTATTACAGGCTTAGTTCTATCATTTATTTATGAAGCACGTCCAGAACTCATCTGGCAGGGGCATACAACTAAACTGGCAAAAACATCTAAAAAGAAGCTTCTTGCACTTTTTGGTGGTCTATCAGTGGCAGTGGCTGGTATCTTATCCATATTCGCAAGTGCCTTTCCTGATGGATTAGAATGGTCTATTTTACAGTTAACTGGTTCTACAGAACTACCACACAAAGGGGCTATTTATTCTATGTCTTCGCGTATTCAGGAACTCACTGCATTATTACCTGACTATAATATTGCAGGACATGAATCAATCTTAGGTGGGATGTTTGCAGGAATTGTTGGAGTCTTAGTTGTCATAGGACTCTATATGCTTATTCATCGTTATCATGAAAAACATACAGAAAGCCATTAAGAAAGTGCATCAAATTGATGCACTTTCTAAGCGTACAACCATTCTTTCTGCCATTCATCCCACTTATAAGATTTTGATTGTATTACTTTATTTGATAATCACTGCTTCTTATTCCGTTCATGATCTCTATATCTTAGTGATGTTTTTACCTTTACTCTTATTTTCAATGCTTGGAGAAATCAATTTATTCAAATGCCTAGGAGAACTCAAACCATTAGTGGCTTTATTACTCTTTATGGGAACACCTTTCTTATTCTTTAAGGGATATGGAATCACTTGTTTTATTGTGCTTGCATTAAAAGGAATATTTGCTTTACTATTCTCTTACATATTGATGACCACAACATCTATGGAGGAACTCTGTATGGGGTTGTCTCAACTCAAGATACCTCAACCTCTTATTGTCGTCATCATGTTAATCCAAAGATATCTCATTCTTTTCTTTAAAGAAACAGATAAAACTTTGCTTGCCTATAGCTTGCGTGCACCAGGGCAGAAAGGTATTTCTATAAAGACATGGGGTACATTAGTTGGTTCAATGATGCTTCGTTCCATTGATCGTGCTATGAATGTCTATCAATCTATGATGTTAAGAGGTTTTAAAGGTGTAATGCCATTACAATCACAAAAATATGATTATAAGTTATCTAAACTTACATTTGGTATTATGTGTGTACTATTACTATTCTTGAAAGGAGGAAATTATAAGTAATTGAATATATTGTCTAATGTGTTTGATCGTGTTTATATATACTCATAGAGAGAGCGTTAAAATGAACACATCAAATATCACAAATTATGAACCAAAGGATTTTGCTGAACTTTTAGGCGTATCTGTTAAGATATTATAACGTTTAGCTAGTGAATGAAATTTAAAGGCAAACCGACCCCAAACTAAAGGCATTATTATACTTACAATCAGCATTTACTAAATCAAGTTGCATTTTTAAGATAGTTTTGTAATGCAAAAGAATTATTTGAATACCCACAAACCACAGGATAGTAAAAATTAAATTATATAAACGCCTATAAATCGGCGTTCATGAAGCCAAACTTGGTGCATGGATTTTCCATTTGTACTATAATTAGATTAGAAATCAGATGGAGACCTCGTGCAGGATATTGTTTCAATACTTCATGTGTTCTCCTGCAGGCTGTATGGGTTTAGTAAGTATAAAAAAACAGATAGAAAGGGATGAGGGAATTGCTGAAAAGCTTCAAGACGGAAATAAATCCGACAGATGAACAGAAAGTCAAGATTCGTAAAACAATAGGTACTTGCAGATTTATCTATAACTTCTATCTTGCTCAT
>OJAW01001134.1_pt1 | contig 16290 bp, 26 predicted proteins | sample 1589151 | NCBI WGS metagenome assembly OJAW01 (sample SAMN03283290) | human gut metagenome | biome: human-associated habitat; material: feces | host: Homo sapiens | place: Peru | collected 2012 | reverse complement strand
AGAAAGATTCTATAATTAATGGAAATTTCACATCTGAAAATCGATTATTAGCTTTGAATAAGGAATCTTACTCGACTTTTGATCATAAATATAATACTTGAGTGAAAAAGGTTAATGATGCAAATATTCAAATAAAAAGTGGTAATATTTGAGTTCCGATTCGTGCTATAATGAAAAACAGACTTGGATGTCCTTTAAAAATGTATGAGGTAACCTATTTTGATGGGTATGATTACAAATCTTTAAATATAACAGAAGATCATCCTTTATGTACTAAAAGAGGTCGAATTAGAGCTGATAAATTAAATCCTGGAGATATAATTTACAATGCTACAACATTAGAAGAATATAAAATTGAAACTGTTTTAGCTACAAACGAAATATGTGAAACTTTTGACTTTGAGACTGATAATGATAAATTTAACTTGTCAGGAATATTAAGCCATAATTGTAGAACTGCAAATGGATTTGATATTAATGGTTTTGGTCAATTAAAAGATGGAAGAGGGAATATTTGTCCAGTAACTATAATATTACCAACTCTTGCAATGGAAGCAGGAAAAGATGTAAACAAATTTTTAGATCTATTAGACACAAAATTAATAGAAGCTAAAGATATGTTAATTGAAAGATTTAATCATATTTGTGACCAATCACCTGATTCAGCAAAATTTATGTATGAAAATGGTTTAATGGAAGGATATATTCCAGAACAAGGAATAAAAAGTGCTTTAAAGCATGGAACATTAGCTGTTGGTATGCTTGGTATGGCTGAAACTTTACAAATATTAGTTAATTGTGATCAGACAGAAGAAAAAGGCATGGATTTAGCTAAGAAAATTTGTGCTTTATATAAAAATAGATGTGCTCAATTTAAAGAAAAATATAAATTAAATTTTGGAGTTTACTATACACCAGCTGAAAATCTCTGTTTTACAGCAATGAAAAAATTTAAAGAAAAATATGGTGAAATACCAAATGTGTCAGATAGATTATATTTCACAAATAGTATTCATGTACCTGTTTGGAAACAAATGACTCCATTTGAAAAAATAGATATTGAAAGCCAACTAACAAGTTATTCATCTGCTGGTTGTATTACATATGTTGAATTAGATAGTGGTGCAAAATATAATATCGATGCATTAGAAACAATTGTTAATTATGCTATGGACAAAGATGTTCCTTATTTTGCAATAAATGTCCCAGCAGATTTATGTCTTAATTGTGGCTATCAAGATGAAATTAATGATACTTGCCCTCAATGTGGCTCAAATAAAATTGAAAGATTAAGAAGAGTTACAGGTTATCTAACAGGTAATTACACAACAGCTTTTAATTTAGGTAAACAAGCTGAAGTACATGATAGAGTAAAACATAGAAGGTTTTTTAATTAATTATGAATTATGCAGTGATAAATAAAGTTGATATTGCAAATGGTCCAGGTTGTAGAGTTAGTGTATTTATGCAAGGCTGTGATTTTCATTGTAAAAATTGCTTTAACCAAGGTATTTGGGATTTTAATGGAGGTGTTGTCTTCAATGACAACACCATCCAGAAAATTCTTTCTTTATGTAGATATGAATATATTGATGGTTTATCAATTTTAGGTGGAGAACCTTTACATCCTAAAAATATTGATGGAACATTGCAACTTATGAAAGCTTTTAAAGAAAGATTCCCAAATAAAAATATCTGGTTGTGGACTGGCTTTAATTATGAAGATATAACAAGAAAAGAAATATTTAATTATATTGATGTTTTAGTAGATGGTCAATATGTTGATGAATTGAGAGATTTAACTTTAAAATTTAGAGGATCTTCAAATCAAAGAATAATAAATATACCTGAAACAATAAAACAAAATAAAATTATACTTTTAGATGAAAACATGTAAAAATCATTTGATTTTTAATTTTATTTATATTATAATATATGTATAAAATATAGAAGGTGGTTATTATGGAAATTAAAGATTATGAGGATAGATTAAAAAAGGCTCAAGAAAAGTTAGATAAAATGAATTTAACAAGTGATAAATATATCAAGAAACTTAGTGATAAAGCAGAATATCTTAAATCCTTATTAGGTTATAATGTTTCACCTGATAATGCAAAAGAAGCTTTAGATGATTTAAGAAACAAATATTTTAATAATTTAATTACAAGAGAAGAATTTACTAAAACTTGGGATTATGAAACATTATTAGATGATTATAAAAGACATTTAAAAGATGTTGAATATCAAAAAGAAATAGTAAATAAACATCAAATTAATTTAGATAAAGTAAAAAATAAAGAAAGAATTATTTCCAATGAAATTCCTCAAGTATTTATTGATTTCTTAAACATGTGGAAAGAAAAAGTATTTAATTATTATATGGATAATTTAGATGATTATAACAAGAAAATGAAACAATTAGAAGAAGAAAGAGTTCCATACATACCTTACAGGAAAGAGAATCCAGAACCATATTTCAAATATAAAGAATGGGAAGAAAAGAGAAATCAATTACAAGATCCAATATTTGATGCTATGAATTATGAGGGAGATAATAAAGAAAAATATCTTGATGATTTATTAGAAAAAGAAAAAAGAGATAAATTAATTGATTTAAATAATAGAGTAACAAAAGTTGTTGGTGTTATCCAAGATGCATCTAATTTATACATTGCTGATGATGGTAATTTAAATGGTGTAGTTATTGGAGATAAAGGTAAAGCAAATGTAACAACTATTGGAGCAGGTGGTTATAATATACAAATTTTTCATTATAGAACATTAGTTAAACCAATTAAATAATTATTATTTAATAAAGATATTACTTATAAGTAATATCTTTTTATTTTCTATTATATTTTAGTTGATTTATTATAATAATTAATATATAATATAAATATAAAAATAAGGATGGTAAAATATATGTATAATATTGATGATGAAAATTTTGATATTCAAAAGAGTAGAAGGCATGAATATTCAAGAAAAGATGCTATGGAGCAATTAAAAGCACTTAGACTAAAAGATAAGAATGTATTATTATATGAAAAAATGTATCATTCATTATTTAATACAAATTTAAGATTTATGGATAGAAATCAAATCGATGATATGATTAATTTTATTATAAATCAGCAACTAGTAGCGGAACGAGAAATTAAAGAAGAAAAATCAAAAATAAGAGTTATCAATTCTTATTTTAATGTAATTGAGGAGAACATTGATGATTAACTTAAATCTTATAGCTGAGCAATGGGAAAAAGCAACAGGTAATGATATTAGTTCAAATAAAATAAAACTAGGTTCTAGTAATGGTTTTTCAATTCTAAAAGCTAAGGATTATATGAAAGAAGATCCAAGTGGGACACTTACAGCTCTTACCTTAAGATTAGCATTTAAACAATGGAGTGAAGAAAGTTATTTAACTGTAAAAGACTTACTTTCAGGTGAATGGGATAAAGATAAAGTTGAAATATTAAAGTTAAAAGGAATGCTTTTTGAAGGTGAGATAAATGATTTATTCAACACATTTATAGATTCAATAATTAAATTTTGCAAATCTATTGGAAAAGAGTATAATTATGAAAATATAATTAATTTACCAAACATTGAAGAAATAATTTCAAAAACAATGTCTGAATTTAAAAACAAATATAAGATTAAGCATGAAAAATTTAGTAATGGTGAGTTAAAGAAAAATACTGATGTGTTGGTTTCACCTAAGTTATTCAGATTTAACTATTTAAAAGAATTTGTGGATACAATGAAACAATCAAAAGATAATAATTTTATTTGTTGTGCTCTTATAGATAAAACTTATAACATCAATGATAATTATTCAGACAATTATGATAGTTTCTTTGCCTATGGGGTTAAAAATAATGGTGTTGTTTATGTAATTTCTGATAGAACAATCTTTAATAGTCCTTCTGGGGCATTTAAATCAAGAAATCCAGGTAGAGATTTTTATGATAAAGTAGATTATAGTTTCTTACCTTACTATAAACTTGATGAAATTAAAAATAATAGTTCAAATAATCAATTATTATTAACATTTAATAATAATACACAGGGAACTAATTTTACTGATTTGTTTGATGACACCGGAATTGTTTATACAGCGTTAATGATTAATTTAATTTATAATAAGTATTTTATTAATGTTGAAGATACATCTGAAAGATTGTATTTTAATGAAGAAGTTAAATTTTTACCTGAAACAACAAGTAAAGAGTTAATATTACCAGATGAATTACAATTACCATCAATGAATAAAGATATAAAATATAATGATTATAAAGAAAAAGCTGACGACAAACATGGAATTTATAACTCTGGTTTATTTGATTGGTATATTAAAAAATATCCTTTACCAGCTACTGTTCCTATGAATATAAATTTTATAGCTTCTAAAGAAGATATTGATAGATTAAATTGGTGGAATACAAGAAAAGCACAAAAAGATTATATTGAATCAAAATTAAATGAAAATGTTCGAGATAAAATTGCAAATTTAGAGATTTGGTTTAATGAGCAATTTAAAAATAATTCTTCTGATATTGTTAATTATATGATTAATACAGCAGAATATGATGATAGAAATAACTATAATGTGAGTTATTTTAAAGATGATACTAAGGAATTAATATCAAATTTATATAAAGAAAATAAAGAATTTGATTTATCATCTCTTTTAGAGACAGGTATAAGCTCATACTCGGATAAAAGATACAAATACATCCCAAATTATAGAAAAGATTATAGTTTTGAAACCTGTTTAGGTACAGCATCAGTTGGTAGATATGGAACTTGTATTAATGTGTATTTAAATGATGATAATTCAAACAGGTTTTATGAACTAACATTAGATATAATGAATTATACATCATTAAAGAAATTTTTTAGGTTAAACCAATTACCATCTGAACTTGAGAGATATTTAAATCCACATTATTGTTGGAAACCATATACTGGAAATAGTATATTAGATTTTACAGACCCTATGAATGCTATTAATGATCCATTCAATGAAATGAAATTTAATATAAAATTACAGTTGTCAAAATCAATGTATAATAAAATATGTAAAATGAGAGGAAGTAAAAATGAGAATTAAAGAGAAAATGTTGAATAAATTAGATACATTAGGCTTTAAAGATGTCAGTGAAGATGATTATAATGCAGTATGTAGTTGTTATGAAAAGGATTTTGGTTCAAGGGTAATAAGGGTGGGAAATCCATATTGTTATTCTGACTTTAATATTTCATTTTATAAACTAGATTATAACAATGATGAAGGGTATCAGTATAATGAAATAACAGAATATATTCCACAATGGGCATTCACGACACTCATGAAACTATATCAAATGGGATTTATTGAGGAGGAAGAATAAATGACATTAAAAGAAATTTGGTATAGTGATGAATATAAAGAATTAAGGGAAGAAACAGAAGGTAGACTTTGTTTTATTTGTTTTGGTGGTAGTTATGCCTATGGAACTAATGTTGCTACTTCTGATATAGACATTAGAGGAGTTATGCTTCCAACAAAAGAAGAACTAATTGGATTAAAGAATTTTGAACAAAAAATAGATGATAATACTGATACTACATTTTATGAATTTAATAAATTTATTAAACTTATAATGAACTGCAATCCTAATACAATTGAGTTACTTGGTTGTAGAGAGTATCTTGTCTTTAATGAAATAGGTCAACAATTAATTGATAGTTGTAAGATGTTTTTAAGTAAAAGATGTATTAATACATTTGGTGGTTATGCAAATGCTCAATTAAGAAGATTAGAAAATTCTCTTTCTCATGATAGTTATCCAGAAGATGAAAAAGTAAAGCATATTAAAAATTGTATGGATATTGCTATGACTAAATTACAAGACAAGAATGAAATATACTTTAATAATGGTATCAAAACACATATTGATAATGATGTAATTAAATTTGATATTGATATTAAAGATCAACCTATTGATGTTGTTAGAGCTTCATTAAATGATATTTTAACTATTGAACATACATTTGATAATTTAAAACATAGAAATAGAAAGAAAGATTTACCACATTTGAATAAGCATATAATGCATCTTATAAGGCTTTACCTAACCTGTTTTGATATATTAGAAAGACAAACAGTTGAGACATATAGACATAAAGATAGAGAATTTTTATTAGAAGTTAGAAACGGAAAATTTTTAGTTGATAATAAATTAACTGATGATTTTTATCCCTATCTTAAAACACTTGAAGAAAGATTAGAAAAAGATAAGAAAGAAACAACACTACCAGATAAACCTAATTTTAAAGAAATTGAAAAGTTTGTAATGGATGTAAATACCAAAGTTATTAACAATACTGTATTATATTATAAAGAACCAATAGAACTGGAGGTTATTTATTAATGAATCAAAGACTTAAATGTAATGAGAAGAATGATAGATTTGTTGAGTCATTACCAAAGATTTATCTAGTAGGTTATTGGGCAAGATATGGAGTTAGAGAATACCCATTTGCAAATAAATATACTAAAGATGGTATTCCTTATGTATATAATTTTGATGATCATAATGGAACTTATGATGAATATATACTTGAACCTATTACTAATGTAACAACTGGAATTATAAAGGTCTGGAGTTTTAATAAAGCCATTGCAAATGAAATTGTAGATATGTATAATACCATTAATAATTTTGAAGTAATCACAAAAGAAAATATGAAAGTTAGAGTGCTTAATGAACAATCACTTTTAAATTATGAAAGATTTTGTGATTGTTTAAAAGAGAACATTGAATTAAAAGAACAATTGGAGAAATTAAATGGAGATAAATCAAAATAAAATTATTGAATTAGCAGATGGAAATATTGGGGCAGCTCAAGTTTTAGTAGAAATCATTTTAGATAATTCAAATAGTTTTTATAATTATATAATACAAAATAAAATGAAAGGTTCTTCTATTTATATTTTATGGAATGACTGTTGTGATAGAGATATTGAGTTTGCAAATAGGGTTTGTAGTTATGCTTTAACTAATATCAAATTCAGTCTTTATTTACAATATGCAATTAAAAAAGAGCATATGAGAATAAATAGATCGTTTAGGTGGGAAGAACCAGATTTTTATATCTTTGCAGATAAAATAACTTGTAATTTTGTTACATCTATTGAAATGGTGAAAGAAATAGGTGTTGTTAATATAATTGATTATGTAAAAACTCATTTATATAGTGAATTAAGTAAGAAGATGATTCCTTATGTTAATTACAACACTGAATTTTTTATAGATGAGTTAGCTAGTGTAATGCACACATATAAAGTTACTGGGATTGCATATCCAGAGAAAAAGGACAAATAATATGGATGATTTAACAATTGAATTAATGAAAGAAATAATTAAATTGAAAGAACATATTAAAGATTTGGAAAATGAACAGATTTCTGAAATGAAAGAGCATGAAGAATTTTGTAAAATAGCAAAAGAAAAAGTAAATGAATTAACACCTAAATATAAACCAGGTGATGAAGTTTATGCAATAATTAGTACTACTTTGTATGAAAGAATTGACAAAGTAAAAATAGTAAGACCAGAAGTTGTATATGTTGTTGATGATGGTGAAGATAAAACAACACAACATGAATCTAGAATTTTTGATACTGAAGAAGAAGCTAAAAATAAATTAAAAGAATTAGATGGTATGACTAAATGAGCTATAGATTAGATTTAAGTTTTAAAAATTGTGATAAAAAAGATATTTATAAGAATATAAATGAATTTCAACAATTACTATTAAAGAATGCAGAAGAATATATAAAACAGAATCTTGTATATATTAGAATTGATGATACAAAAGATAGATGGTATAATGTAGATAAAATAGACAATTTTATTAAAACATTATTTACCACACATATTTGGTACTGTAATAAGATAAAAGCATTGTGTGTTGTTTGGGGTTCTAATGTAGAAGAAATTGATAAATGGTTTGATGGGTATATTTATTTCCAAAATAGTTGTGACCAAAATTATGATTATAAAGAATGAGAATTTAATCTAAAATTTAAATCAATATCAGATAGAGTACAACATATGAATGATAAACAGTTTATTAAAGCATTCCAAAAAGTTAATAAATATTATGATACAGAAGAAATTACAAAAGATATAGATTATCATAAACAATCATTTATTTATGATAAATGTTATGATTTAATAAATCCTATTTGGAGTGAAGGTTTTGGTGTCACTTTTATTGATGGTGCATTAGATGAGAATAAATTTCAATTAAGGGATTTAACAATAAAATTGTTATTAGAAAAAGATCCAGAATTGAAAAAATGTCTTATGTTTTAAGGAGATTATGGATAAGATAAACAAAAAACTATGTTTATATTTAGAATCACACATATGTGATAATGTTATTCAATTATTAACATTAATGATGAAAGAAAATTCTGCTGAAATTAAATTTGATACAAATTCACAATATTACCAACATTTAAAAGATTCATTAGGAGAAGATTAATATGAAAGAAATAATTCTTAATATATTGATTGCAATAGCTTGTGTTTTAGCAAGTATGTTTCTTGTTATACTCACTCCATTTTATTTCATAATTAAATTCATTGGTTGGGTATTTGGGTTAGTGGATTATTTAGATAATATTTTAACTGATTATAGATATTTATGGATACGAATTTGGGAAGGAGAATATTTTTCAAGATTTTATTAAAAATTTTTTAGAAAATGTATAAATTTATTTGATTTATTTTTAATTATATATTATAATATAATTAATGAAAATGATAATATTATTTATACATTTTTATTTTATATAAGGAGTTATTTATGAAAAGAAATACTTATTTATTTAGTTTAGATGATATTGAAGATAAGGATGTTATTGATGATATTGCAAGTCAATACCATATAACAGATGATGATGCTAAATCATTAATGCTTGAATTTTCTCAACTATATTGTTATGATGATTTATTTGATGAATTAGGTGAAAAAGAGTATAATAGATTACTTGAAAAATCATATGAATCATTAATAGATAATTATAATATGAGTTTAGAAGATGCTAAAAAATTTGTGTATAATTTTGATGTTGAAGATTATATGGTATACTGGGAATGGTATTGGAATGAAGAACATAAAGATGTCCAATTAGATGTAGATAAAGATATAGAAGGTAATATTATTATCAAATTAACTGGTAAATATGGTTATCACACATATCTTTATAGTGGTAAGAACTATAAGCAAATACTAGATGTACTTAATATGTATAATAAAAATGCAAATGATGAAAATAAAATTGATATTAACTTAATTACTGATAAAGTAAATAATCTAATGAAAGGAGATATTAAATAATGAAACTTATTGTAGATAAAAATAGCAAGAATGAAATTATAGTTGGTTTAACTTGGGGTAGACATGAATTCAAACCTTTATATAAAGGTAATGATTATGAGCGAGCATTTAATGTTATTGCTAATTATAAATCAAGGCAAGAATGTAAAATTGCTGAAGAATTTAAAAATTGTATCAATAGACTAAATAATTTAACTGTTAGTAACAATGACTGGATTCTTAATTACAATGGTTATGGAGATATAATGAAAGTAGAAGATTTCCTACGAGATGTTGAAAATGGTTGTTTAACATCTTATGATGGATATGGAAAACTTTTATTTACAAGTGAAACTAACCTTAAGACAAGAACTAAAAAATTAATTGAGATATTCCCAATTTCTTTATATGAAAGAAAAGTAAGATTAAGTGATAAACCAGGTGATTATTTAACACTTGAAGATGCTATTAATAAATTAAGAATTGAATATGTTGTGTGGTTTAATAAATAATAAAATTATAGATAAGGAGAATAATATAATTGATTAAAAAGAAAAGATTGAAAGAAATATTACTCAATATAAATCAATTAAAGAAAGAAGAACCTTTTAAATTAGAAGTAGGTATCCTATTAAACAGTTTCCTATTAGAGCTTGGTGTTAAACCTAAAGTTATTCCAAATCTAACATTATATAAAGTAGCACAAGAGTATACAGATAATGTTTTAAATTGTGATAATATAATGTTGAAAAATGCTTACTATAATGATTTATCCTTAATTTATAGTTTGGTGGAAGGTGTGTTAAATAATTATAATGCTTACAAGCCAAAAAGTAAACTATATACTTTAGCTGAAAGTGTTTTAAATACAGCCACATGTAAATTTATAGACTGTATACAAAACCAAATAATTAGATAAAATCTAATTACATTTTAAATTGCAAGGAGAACCTAAATGAAAGTTGAAAATGCTAAAATAAATGATTTAGAAGAAAGTATTAAAGCAAGTAAATATCCAATGTCAGTAAATATTGATAGTTTAAATTCTGATATTACTGATACATGTAAAAGATTAGCACAAACAAATAAAGGTGAAGGACACGACCAATTTTTAACTGGTATCACAGTTTCATTTGATTTAACCTGTAGTAATAAAATGTGGGTTGAGGCTGAAAGATACAGATTTCTTTATTTTGTTTCTAGTCAATCAACAATGCACAGAATTACAAAATTTGATATTGCTAAACAATGTAATGACTATGTTCATAATAGAATCATTGATGTAGTTAGAGAATTAGTCGATAATTACAATCAAGAACAGACACCTGAAAATTACCTTAAAGTTCTTTATAATATTCCAAGTGGTTTTGAATTAACTGCTAGACTTACAACAAATTATAGAGAATTAAAAACAATTTATAGTCAAAGAAAGAACCACAGGCTTCCTGAATGGAGAGAATTTTGTAAATAGGTTGAAACATTACCTTATGCAAAAGAATTAATTGTTGGGGAATAAAATATGAAAAATAATTTATATAAACCTTGGATGTCAAGAAAAGAATGTGAAGAAAATGTTGAATTTTTATTATCAAAAATAAAATCTAATTTTATTTCATTTATTATATCTATAATTTTAATACTCACAACATTTATAATATATATAGTTGCATTAAATAATTTAAATGTAAAATTACTTACATTAGTCCCTTATTTTTATACTTTTGATATTTTATTTCTACTTATTGATTTAATTAGATTTATTGTATTAAAAGAAAAAGCTTTAGATTATTGTGAGACGATTGCTTCTGATATACAATTTGAAACATTTATAGAATATGGTTATTCAGAAAAAGAAGCATATTTATATACAATTCAATGGGAATCAAATAGTGATAGATATTTTATTTCATTACCTATCTATAAAGATTTAAAAGATAAATGAATTAAAGAAGATTAGGAGAAAACAATAATGATGACATTTAACACAATACCTTTATCAGTATCTAGTATATTAAAAACTTTAAGAGATAGTGGTTATGAATCTTATTTAGTGGGTGGTTGTGTAAGAGATATTCTTTTAGGTAGAGAACCCTATGATTATGATGTTACAACAAATGCAACACCAGATCAAGTAGAGCAAATATTCAGTCATACCATTCCAACAGGTAAACAATATGGAACAATTACTGTTATTTGGGATTCAGAAGATGGAATGAAAGAACAATCAGTAGAAGTTACTACATTTAGAAAAGATAGTCCTACTTATTCTGATGGTAGGAGACCTGATTATGTTGAATTTAGTACATCTTTGAAAGAAGATGTTGAAAGAAGAGATTTTACAATCAATGCTCTTGCTTGGTCACCAGAAACTGGTATTGTTGATTATGTTGATGGTGTAACTGATTTAACAAACAAGATTATAAGAACAGTTGGTGATCCATATGAAAGATTTGAAGAAGATGCTTTAAGAACAATTAGATGTATCAGATTTGCTACTAAATATAATTTTACAATTGAAAGAGAAACAAGAAATTTTCTAGTTGAAATGATTAAAAATAAAAATTGTTTAAAATATGTATCAAAAGAAAGAATACATGATGAAATCTACAAAATATTACCTTATTATGAGGCTAACTATGATTGGTCAAAAATAGATTTAGAAATGTTTAATTGTTTTGCTATGATATTTAATTCTTATGGATTTGTTACTTTCACTGATAGATCGAAATATAATTTAAAATATAGATTATATGAACTGTATAATCATTATATAGATAGAATGAAAGATTTAAAATTCTCTAATGAAGATATTAAATATGTTACAGATATGGATAAATGTAATTATGATTATCATGATTTTTATGATAGAGCTAGTCTACCATATAAAGTAAGAGTTTTAATATCAAGATATGGAAATAATATTGTTCAAGATTTTCTTATATATCATGAACAAATTGATGTAAATACAGCAATAATATTAGTTAATGAAGCTTTAAATCATTGTTTAAGTTTAGATTCACTTAAAATAAATGGAGATGACTTGTTAAAGTTAGGGTACAAAGGAAAAGAAATAGGAAAGATTTTAAATAAATGTCTTGAGTATGTATTGGTATTCCCAGAAGAAAATAATAAAGAATCATTATTAAATTTTGTAAAGTGTATGTAATTTGGTTGATTTATCTTATATATTATTATATAATATGTATATAAGATAAAGGAGATAAATTATGAAAAAGATAATCGATTATGGTAAAGTTTGGACTTGTTCAAACATGGACAATCTAGCACCTATTGATTGGGAAGGTTACAAAGTTTTATTTAGTGATGGCTCAATTAAAGTGATAGACAACTTAAATGAAGTATCTGAATATGAAAGAGCAAACACAGAAGAATATAAAGATTTTTATAGAGAAAGAAATTATATTTTTGTAGGTGATGAAGTTGAAATAATTAGAGGTAGAAAAATTCCTATTGGTGAACATAAAATTGTTGAAAAGTTCTTTACTTATAATGTAGCTGAAATTTATGGTCATCAGCAAACAAAATATGTAGTATTTACTGATGGTACTAAAACTGATATTAAAAATATTAGAAATACAAAATGTATCAATGATGAATATGCAAAAGAATTCACTGCTGGATATAATTTAAGTGGAAGATTATAAAATTAAGGAGATTATTATGGAAGAAAAAATTGTATTAACTGATAAAGAAGAAGAAAGAGATGAAATTTATAGGCTTGCTATTACAAGTTTTTATAAAGAATTTGCTAATGGAAATCAAAATCAAACTATCAATTTAAATAGTGGGTTTGTATCAATTCTTGAAAAACAATATTGGTGGCAACAACAATTAGTATACAACAAGATTGGTCCAATGGTTGAATCATTTAAGGCGAAAAATAAAGATGTTAGTGATGAAGTTTTATATGGTATTAATGGTTTAGTTTCACAATTGTATCCATACCAACTTCAATATAATAAAATAAAAAATAGTGAATCAGACTTTATAGAAAGAATGTTAAATCCAGTATTGGTTGTTGAAGATGGTTCTATTGATGTTGATAATTTGGAAGATGAAGGTTTACAACCAGGTAAAATTCTTATTTATAGAAGTGGAGCAAAAGAACCTAAACTATTACAACCTGAGTTTGATGAAAAATTTATTCAAACTGTAGAGTCTATATATGATGGGTTATTAAATGCTATGCGTGATGTTTATTCTAATTTTTGTAATGATTATGAAAGAGGTGTTTATAATGAAACAATCAATTAGAAATCAAGTCTTTGAAACCAACTCTAGTTCAATTCACTCTTTGTCTATTATGAATTATAGTGCTAGTGAATATGATTTAGATAAACTTACATATGACATTGATGTTGGGGAGTTTGGTTGGGAGCATGATGAATATTGTGACCCTGAAACTATATTGACATATCTTTGGACTTTAGCAAATACTTGTTATGACTTTGAAAAAGCAAAAGAATATAAAGAAAGACTAAAAGAATGGTGTCCTAATGTACATTTTATTGATTACCCAGTAGATGAATATGATGGTAATAAATATTTTGATTGTTCTGGTTATGTAGATCATGGTAATGATTATGAGCTAGATAAAATATTTGAAAGCAAACAAAGAGTTGCAGATTTAGTATTTAATGGTTTAATAAGAACAACAAATGATAATAGTTATGATGGTGATGAAATTGATGAATGGATAGAACCAAAAGATGCAAAAATTACTTTTTGGAAAGGAAATTAAAGTATATGAAACAATCAATTAGATTAGATGTATTTGAAACTAATAGTTCATCTGAACATAGTCTTGTTATTAAAGATGAGAATGATAATTTCTACACGCAAGAAGAAGTAAGACAAGAATTACAAAAATATATAATTAAAGATAAGATTGACTTTAGAAGTGCAAATACTTATGAGGATTTACTTTTATTTGGTAGAGCTCCATTTGCAATTTTAACTACATATTTTGATAAATTGAGATATGTACTTGCCCATAGAAATTATATGTGGGATGATGAGAGATATTCAGAATTTAACAACTATATATGTGATAAATACAATCTTAATTTTCACTTTATGTTTGATAAAGACCCTTGGGATGATAACTCTGACTATCATGGAGAAGTGGATCATCAATCACAAGATTTACTTAATGAAGTTTTTATGAAACTAAATTATAGTTTTGATAACTTTGATGATATTGATAAATTTTTATGTAATAAAAAATACAATATTATAATTGATGGTGATGAATATCGTATCACTGATAGTTATAGACAAAGTGGTTTAATTAAAGGTAAAATTTATACAGAATATGATTTAAGAGGGAATGAAGATGATGAACTCTTATAATCCTATTATTCAGAATACTTATATAAGTTTACTTAATAATAAATCATCTAAGAAACAAAAACATTATCAGGTAATTGTTTCTGGTAACACCACATATAAAGCACAATTAAAACAAGGTAGAAATGAGTTATGTGCTTGTGGTTCTGGAGAGAAATATAAAAATTGTTGTGGGAGATAACTTATGATAACAATTTTAAAATTAAAAGAAAAACTTGATTATACATCTAAAGAATTAAATATTAATAGATATATTTGGAATGATGATAAAAAATATGAGCCACATCTTTGGAATGTAGATCAGTTATACATTGATCCATTTGATAAACTAAATCTTTTGTATATAGGTGGGGTTGAAAGAAAACAAATAGTCCAAATATTTAATAAAAGATACCCAGATTACCAATTTGAAGAAATCACAAGAGAACACTCATACATTGTTATGGAATTTTATGATTTCTTTGAAAAGCATCCTGATGTATCACTAGAAGATTTAATTTTCAGTAAACAGTATTGGGTAGCAAGTAATAGTAAATATTATGAAATGTTAAAAGATGATGATTTAATTGATGATAGCAAAATAGAGTATGAATTTAAAAAGATTGATTAATTTCAATCTTTTTTTTATTTTCTATGTAAATTCATTTGATTTTTAGCAAACTGTATTATATAATATAGTCAATAAAGGAGATATTGTTATGATTAAGGATAGAAAAAGAGGTTATCAAATTCATTTTTATAATCCAACATTTGCTAAAACAGGTTTTATTACTTATACAACAATTTCAGAAGAAAGAGCTATTGAATTATTTTATAAAGATTATGACAAAACATATATAATAATGGGAATTATTGAGGGATAGAATATGAAAAAAAAATTAAAATGATTTGTGTTACACCAAACAATAACAATAAATTCTATAATATGGAAGAAGTTGGTGATGGAACTTTTAAAGTTGAATATGGTAGAGTAGGTGCTGAACCAACTAGACTTACTTATCAAATGTATGATTGGGATAAGAAATATAGAGAAAAACTTAAACAAATACTAGCAGAAAAAACTTTCTACGGAGATATAAATCTAAAAGATATTAATCTTAAAGATTTTAAGCTTCTGGATAGACTAGTCAAAGATGAAAACAACAAAAAATAGCAAAAGGAGATAAATAAATGGCAACACAAACAATCGTTGACGTAAAAAGCAAAATTAGAGATGTAAAAGACTTTCCAAAAGAAGGAATTATCTTTAGAGATATCACAACAGCATTAAAAGATGCAGAAACATTGAAAGTAATCGTTGATTATCTTTGCGATCAATTCAAAGATACAAAAATAGATTACATTGCAGGTATTGAAAGCCGTGGTTTCATTTTAGGCATGCCAATGGCTTATAAGATGAACTGTGGTTTTATTCCTGTAAGAAAACCAAATAAACTTCCTGCTGAAACAATCAAAGAAAGCTATGATTTAGAATACGGTTCTGATTCAATTGAAATTCACGCTGATGCTATTGAAAAAGGTGCTAAAGTTCTAGTTGTGGAT
>OJAW01001133.1_pt1 | contig 16294 bp, 10 predicted proteins | sample 1589151 | NCBI WGS metagenome assembly OJAW01 (sample SAMN03283290) | human gut metagenome | biome: human-associated habitat; material: feces | host: Homo sapiens | place: Peru | collected 2012 | reverse complement strand
AAACTAAATGAATATCAAGGCCGTCCCCAACCGGATGGCCTTTTTTTGAATAAATCAGTCGCTAAAGGAATCAAACTGGTCGCTGAGCCTGTCGAAGCGACAGTCACTTCGGCAAGCTCAGTGACCATTATAGAAGAAGCATGGAAGAACTAATAGAAAAAGCCGTCTTTGTCGGCATCATCAGACAGAACGATGACGACAGAAAGGTAATGGAATATCTTGACGAACTTGAGTTCCTGGCGGAGACCGCCGGGGCAAAGGGAGACAAGAAATTCGTGCAGAGGCTTGACAAGCCGGAGAAAGCCACCTACATAAGAAGCGGAAAGCTGCAGGAGATAGCGGATTACTGCGAGGAAAACGAAATCAAATATGTTATATTCGATGACGAGCTGACCGGAATGCAGCAGAGGAACATCGAGAAGGTAATCAATTGCAGTTCAGTGATTGACAGAACCAGTCTCATCCTTGAGATATTCGCTCAGCGCGCCAAGACATCCTACGCCAAGATGCAGGTCGAGCTTGCACGCTACAACTATATGCTACCGAGACTGGCAGGAATGTGGACCCACCTTGAGAGACAGAGAGGCGGTATGGGCACGAGAGGTGGTATGGGTGAGACCCAGATCGAGATCGACCGCCGTATAGTCAAGGAGAGGATAGCAAGGCTGAAGGAACAGTTGAAGAAAGTCGATAAGCAAATGGCCACGCAAAGGGGCAATAGAGGCTCTATGGTGCGACTTTCCCTCGTAGGATATACCAACGTAGGTAAAAGCACAATAATGAACCTACTGGCCAAATCTGACGTTTTTGCCGAGAACAAGCTTTTCGCAACCCTCGACACAACCGTCAGAAAGGTCGTGATCGAGAACGTTCCGTTCCTTCTGAGCGACACGGTAGGATTCATCAGAAAGCTCCCTACGCAGCTCGTGGAGGCCTTCAAAAGTACACTGGACGAGGTTCGTGAGGCTGACATACTTCTGCACGTAGTGGACATCTCACACCCAGGCTTCGAAGAGCAGATGGAGGTTGTGGAGAGAACCCTACAGGAAATAGGCGCAAGCAACAAACCTGTCTTCGTGATTTTCAACAAGATAGATGCCTACACCTACGAGGAATACGATGAGTTCTCCCTAACCCCGAAAGGCAAGGAGAACCGCTCTCTGGACGAGTTGAAAAACAGCTGGATAGCGCAGGAGAAGACCCCGTGCATATTCATCTCCGCCATCAACAAGACCAACATCGAGAAGCTCCGCAGCGATATCTACAAGATGGTCGCCGAAATCCACGCCGGCCGCTACCCGTTCAATAACTTCCTCTGGTAATTTATCAATAAAGGTCTCTGAACAACATAAATAGCCAAAAAAGTCTCTATGTGAAATTTTTCACGTGACAAAAATTTCACATAGAGACTTTTATTGGCTTAAAATAAACTTTCAGAGGATTAGCAGGATAACGCAATAGGTGTCGTAAATTGTTGATTTGCAATCAATAGTGCATTGATTTGCATTGTTCGGGAATTCGCTCTACGCGGTTTCTCCGCCTATTACCGCCAAAGAATCGTTACCAGATCATTACGCGGAATTTACTCCGTTGTTGATATATAACATACTCTTTTACTGTGTTTTGCGTAATTTTACATCTTGACAAACGACCCGACAGGTATTAATTTTGTAACCAAAAATCGGGTTATTATGCGAAGCACGTTTCGGGTCTTATTTTATGTGAAGAAAGGCAGCGCCCGCCCCAACGGCGATCTGCCCTTAATGTGTCGTATTACAGTAGACGGCGAGATCAAACAATTCAGTTGCAAGATGGACGTTTCACCGCGTTTGTGGGACGTGAAGAACGGCCGCGCCATAGGCAAGAGCGTCGAGGCCATGCAGATCAACCTTGCCGTGGATAAAATCCGCGTCGAAGTGAACCGCCGTTACCAAGAGCAGATGCAGTCGGACGGTTACGTTACTGCGGCAAAACTGCGTGATGCCTACCTCGGTATCGGTGTGAAGCAGGAAACGCTGTTGAAACTCTTCGAACAGCAGAACGTCGAATACCGGAAAAAGGTGGGTTTCAGCCGTGAGGTCGCCACATGGAAAAAGTACTGCCGCGTGTGCAAGCGCGTGCGGGAATTCCTCGCCCATACCTATCACCGTGAGGATATACCGCTGAAAGAACTGAACCTTACTTTTATCAACGATCTCGAATATTTCCTGCGCACGGAGAAGAAATGCCGTACCAATACCGTATGGGGCTACATGATCGTCTTGAAACATATAGTCGCCATCGCCCGCAATGACGGACGTTTGCCGTTCAACCCCTTTTCGGGCTATATCAACTCACCCGAAAGCGTGGACAGGGGTTACCTCTCTCAAGAGGAGATCAAAGCCGTAATGAACTATAAAACGGCCAACAAAACCCATGCGCGTATCCGCGATCTGTTCGTCTTTTCCATCTTCACCGGACTGGCCTATGCCGACGTGAAGAACCTGACCACGGACAACCTGCAAACGATGTTCGACGGTGAGCTGTGGATCATCACGAGGCGCAAGAAAACCAATACCGAGAGCCGCATCCGCCTGCTGGATATTCCCAAACGCATCATCGAGAAATACGCGGATCAGCGGCTCGACGACCATGTCTTTTATATGCCCTGCAACTGCCATTGCAACGACATTCTGCGCGAGATCGGCAAGCAATGCGGCATCAAGAACAAACTCACCTTTCATCTTGCCCGTCACACCTTCGCTACGACTATCACGCTTTCGCAGGGCATGCCTATCGAAACCGTCAGTCGTCTGTTAGGGCATACGAATATCAAGGCCACCCAAATCTACGCGAAGATCACCAATGAAAAGATAAGCCGCGACATGTCGGCGCATACCGAACGCCTCGGCGACCAGTACCGACTGGCGGAGTAACAGCCCGTCCGCTCCGCGCCCGCGGCTTTTTACAAAAGGCATAGCCTATTAGGGCATTTTCTTTCCGCATTGCCCCGCAACGCTGAAAATGCCCCAATAGGCCAAAGGGGCTTCACCCCTCTGGACACCCCTTGCGGCGGCAACCATCACCGATTATTCAACCACCTAAAACTATACTGCTATGGGCTATGTCGTATTGCATATCGAAAAGGCGGCCGGAACGGACGCCGCCATGTCGGGACACGTCGAGCGGAGAATAACACCCGCCAACGTCATAACGACACTTACCTACCTGAACCAAGAGTTAATCGAATTTCCAAAAGGAGTTACCAACCGCACCGAAGCGATTCAACACCGATTGGACAATGCAGGACTGGAACGCAAGATCGGAAAGAACCAAGTGCGGGCCTTGCGTGTCATGCTCTCCGGAAGCCCCGAAGATATGAAGCGCATCCGGCAGGCCGGACAGTTGGACGCATGGTACAAGGATTCCTGCGGCTGGCTGCAAAAGACCTACGGAAAGGAAAACGTCGTGTCAGCAGTCCTGCATCTGGACGAGAAGATGCCGCATATACACGCGACCGTCGTACCCATCGTCCGGGGAGAGCGGCGGAAAGCCAAGTTGGAGCGGGCGAAGAACGCCCAAAGCGGAAAGAGAACCTACCGCACCAAGAAAGACCGTCCGCGTCTATGTGCCGACGATGTGATGGCAAGGGACAAACTCAAAGCCTACCAGACCGCCTATGCCGAAGCGATGGCAAAATACGGACTGCGACGCGGCATCGACGGATCGGAAGCCAAACAGATATCCACGCAACAATATTACCGTGAGGTATTTGTCCGCAAGAACGAAATCGCCGAGCAGATCGAGAACCTGAAAGGACAGCAGGAAACGCTGACGGTAGATATTGCCGCATTGCAGGCGCAGCGGGAAGCCGCGCAGACCGACTATAACGCCATCGACGAGCAGCGGCGGAAGAAGCAGGAGGAGCTGGCGAAAGCCGAAACGGAACTGGCCCAGACGCGGCGCGAGATCAAGACCGACAAACTGAAAGGCGTGGCGGTAGATGCCACGACAAAGGCAGTCGAACGTATCGGGGCCTTGTTCCACGATCCCAAGCCCGCACGGTATGAAAAGCAGATTACAGATTTGCAAGGGGTAATTGCCGACAAGGACAAGTACATCGGGCAACTGCAACAAGAGATTAAGACCATGCAGGCCGGGCACGAAAAAGAGGTTGCCGACCTTAAACAGGAAACCCGACAGGTCGTGAAAGCCCTGATGCGTGTCGATGATCTGTGTCCGTATGTAAAGGGATTGTTGAAATGGGAGAACTATTGTAAGAACGTAGGACTGGACAAGGAGGGGACGAGAGCATTATTTACGATGCAACCCTACCGATACACGGGAGAACTGCACTCGATAAGGTATAATCATACGTTCAAAGCCAACGATGTCATCCTGCAACTCAAACCCGACAAGGACGGGCCGAGCGGATTTCGGTTCACCATAAACGGAAAAGACGACGACGTGTGGTTCAAACAACAATGGAAAGAGTTTTACGCGCGGATAGGAATAGACATCGAGCGAACGGAGCAAAGGCCGGGAATGAAGATTTAACCACGAGCGGGACGGAACCGAAAGGCCATCCCGTTCTCCTAATTCGGAGGCAATGTAAACAGCCGAATCAGTAATAATCATCCGTATTTTTTTGGATATAATGCCGTATTTTCTTTTCTAAATAGCATATTTTTATTATATTGCAACCGACGGATTCGCGTAATGATTATCCGTAATATTAGTTTCACGCTTAAATTTTTTACAAAATGAACCGAATTTTATTTTTTCTGTCTCTCATGTTTTTATTTGGCTGTCAAAAGGAGTATGCGCCGATGCCGGAGGCACCACCAACATCTCAGGATGCAAGCACGACAGATGGGATGACAGTATTAGGTCATCGACTTGAAAATCCGTATTCGGTGGAAAATATGCGTAAAGCATTGGAAAAGCTCTCACCGAAAACAAGAGCCGGGATTACAGACATGGACATCCAGACAACGCATTATTACGTGAAATTCCATCCCCGCTCATCCGAGGAGTTGGATTTGCTTGCACAAGATTCTACGATTATCTGGTATGATATTCCGCTGGATTATGAAATCGAGGAATATGGCAGCTATTATCATGATCCTACAATTCCGGATAGCTTGCCCACCTATCAATACGCCTCCATCGAAGTTGCAAAATGGCCCGGTATAAAAAATATCGGTGTAGATTATGAAATTCTTTCAGACTTGTTTATTCCCGATGAAGACAAGGATGAAGAGGACAATGACGGGATTATGACCCGTTCCGGTACAAAATGGAGCGAAGCATTGGCCGAGGCGCTGGTCGAAGAGTCTTTGCGTCTGACAGGAAACGATAACGAAGACTATGAATCCGGGCCGCAAACACGAGCCCGCAGTAAATGGAGACCGGCGGGCAGAATCAGTTATTATGACGATGTGCTCGGAAAAACGATTGGCCTTGAAGGAATAAAAGTCAAAGCCCGCAGGTGGTTTACAACACATACTGGCTTTGTCAATGCTGAAGGATATTATAGTTGCGATGGGCGTTTTAAGCGGCCGGCAAATTACTCTTTCGGACTTGATCGGTATGAATTTCAAGTAAATGGCGACGGAGTTCGTGTTTTCTATGATGGGCCTAAAAGGAATGGAAATTGGGATTATCATTTTGCACGTTCAAAATCACAATCAGAATTTTTTGGAGCAACAGTTTTCCGTGCAGCCTACCATTATTACTACAAAGACATTGGTGGTTTACGTAGACCTCCTCAAAATAGCTTCTGGCGAACTAAAATGAGATTAAAAGCCATTAATCAACGAAATAATAGCATCAATGGTAATTTTAATTCCGCCAGACGATTCTTAGGTATGGGTAGTGCGATTAAATTATATAATCCACAGAACGCAACAGATGACATTTATGCAACTACAATACACGAGTTAGCACATGCCGCTCACTGGAGAATGATTGTTAAGGAGCCTGGCACGAATCGTTATCGGGATTATCATGATGCTGAAGAGAAGATGGTCGAGAGTTGGGCAACAGGAGTACAATGGTATTTAACAAGAATGGTCTATTCCAAATACAGAGGACGACCACAAGGGACGCCTAATTATACAAATGTAGTCATTGATCTTGTAGATTCACAAATGGATGACTGGCAAAATAACGGCAAGACCTATGTGCAAGGTGACAAAGTCGAAGGTTATACAATGTCACAAATAGAGAATGCCCTCATAGGTTGCAATAAATGGGATAAATGGCGAGATAATATTAAACGAAAGTATAACAATAATACAAAGCAATATGTGGATGAACTCTTTGCGTCTTGGTAGCATCGTAATACTTTGCAGTTTACTTTGGGGTTGCGATACATCCCGTTCTGAATGGGTGCATCATGGAGAATGGGTCTATCGAAATGAATCTTCTCACAAGATTGAAATAAAAGGAGCTATTATATCGTGGACGATACTTGAAACTACTACATTTGCAATGTCTCCGGCCGAAACTTATTGTATTGATTTTTGGTCGGACGGAGAGAAAGATATTACACCGGATGCGATTGGCTTTCCATTCGAGGATCTTCCAAAGATCGAGTATAGTATTACAATAGATGATTCTAAAATGATTCTATTAGAACCGAATGAGGCTGTTCGGAATAGGAACAATTATCAGGTAGAAAAATTAGGTACAAACTATTTCCGGTTTACTTACGTTTTCACCGATGACAATCTTTCCGACCTGATACAGTGATTCCTAATCATAAGGACTGTTCAGCAAGTTTATGAAATTGAAAATCACCTCTATTAGAATTTATTCTGACGGATGGGTAGACTTGTTGGACAGTCCTTAAACTGGAGCAATCAATATCTTACAGTAATAAAAAGAGTATAAAAATATATTCCTGTAATATAACCAAAAGGCAGAATAATAACTTACGAAAATATAACCAAAGGGCTGAAAAATAAAATTTCAAATTTTGGTAACGTGCAAAATTTGGAATTTTCTTTTTTTCAGCCCTCAAATTAATTGCATCAATAGACTCAAATAAATTACATCAATAATATATTCCACTTCGAAAAAATAGGAAACATATAATATCAGCTAAAAAGAATAATACAAGTATTTTGGTTACAGGCAAAAAAAAGTCGGAAAAGCAGAACTTTTCCGACTAAAATATTCAGTGATAAAGTCTTACTCTGAGAATTTCGCCTTGAGGAACTCACGGTTGAGACGGGCGATGTGGTCGATGGAGATTCCCTTAGGGCACTCCATCTCGCAGGCACGGGTGTTGGTGCAGCTACCGAAGCCGAGCTCTTCCATCTTCGCGACCATATTCCTGGCCCTTCTGGCGGCCTCTGGACGACCCTGAGGAAGCAGAGCGAGGGAGCTGACCCTTGCGGCCACGAACAGCATTGCTGAGCCGTTCTTGCAGGTGGCAACGCAAGCGCCGCAACCAACGCAAGCGGCGGCGTCCATACTCTTCTCAGCGTTCTCGTGAGAGATAAGGATGTTGTTGGCATCCTGGGCGGAACCGGTTCTGACAGAGATGAATCCGCCGGCCTGAAGAATCTTGTCGAACGCGCTGCGGTCAACAACCAAGTCCTTGATGATAGGGAAACCAGCGCTTCTGAAAGGCTCCACTGTGATGGTAGCGCCATCCTTGAAGTGACGCATGAAGAGCTGGCAGGTGGTGACATGATCGTCCGGACCGTGAGCGCGGCCGTCAACGAACAACGAGCAGGCACCGCAGATACCCTCGCGGCAGTCGTGGTCGAAAGACACAGGACCGCTGCTCTGGCAGCCTCTGTCAACGGCTACTGGATCGTTACCCTCACGGATCAGCTGCTCATTGAGGATGTCAAGCATTTCGAGGAAAGAGGCGTCCTCCTCTATTCCGGAAATATGATAAGTCTCAAAATGACCTTGTTCCTTGGCGTTCTTCTGACGCCATATCTTAAGATTGAAATCCATAGCCGATTCTAGTCTTTATAATTTCTTGTTTTAACTTCGATGAACTCGTACTTGAGAGGCTCCTTGTGAAGCTCAGGCTCCTGGCCTTCTCCCTTGTACTCCCAAGCGGCGACATACATATAGTTCGCGTCGTCTCTCTTGGCCTCTCCTTCCTCGGTCTGGCTCTCGACACGGAAGTGACCGCCGCAGGACTCGTTCCTGTTCAGGGCGTCACGTGCCATGAGCTCGCCGATCTCGAAGAAGTCCTCAAGCCTGAGGGCCTTCTCAAGCTCCTGGTTGAACTGATACTGCTCTCCAGGAACGCAAACGTCCTTGTAGAACACAGCCTTGAGGTCGTTGATCTCCTTGATGGCCTTCTTCAGACCTTCCTCGCTGCGGGCCATGCCTACATACTCCCACATGATGTTTCCCAACTTCTTGTGGATGGAGTCAACAGTCTGCTTGCCCTTGATGGCGAAGAGTCTGTCGATTCTGGCCTGAACATCTTTCTCGGCCTTGTCGAAGGCAGGGTTGTTGATGTCGGTCTTAGGCTCGGCGAACTTGTGTGAAAGGTAGTCGGCGATGGTGATAGGCAGCACGAAGTAGCCGTCAGCCAGACCCTGCATGAGGGCGGAGGCTCCAAGACGGTTTCCACCGTGGTCAGAGAAGTTGGCCTCACCGATGGCGTAGAGTCCAGGGATGGTTGTCTGAAGATCGTAGTCAACCCAGATGCCGCCCATCGTGTAGTGGATGGCAGGGTAGATCATCATAGGCTCCTCCCAAGGGCTTACGTTATTGATCTTGAAGTACATGTCGAAGAGGTTGCCGTAACGCTCCTGTACCCTCTGGTGTCCGAGGCGCTTGATGGCGTCGGAGAAATCGAGGAACACCGCGAGACCTGTCTCGTTGACACCGAAGCCGGCGTCGCATCTCTCCTTGGCGGCTCTTGAGGCCACGTCACGAGGAACGAGATTGCCGAACGCAGGGTAACGGCGCTCAAGATAGTAGTCACGGTCCTCCTCAGGGATCTGCGAAGGCTTGATCTCGTGCTTGCGGAGCTTCATCACATCCTCCATCTTCTTAGGAACCCAGATACGTCCGTCGTTACGCAGGGACTCTGACATAAGGGTCAGCTTGCACTGCTGCTCGCCGTGTACCGGGATGCACGTAGGGTGGATCTGCGCGAAGCAAGGATTTGCGAAATAGGCTCCCTTCTTGTAGCACTGCCATGCGGCCGAACCATTGCTGTTCATGGCGTTGGTTGAAAGGAAGTATGTGTTGCCGTAGCCACCGGTTGCGATAACCACAGCGTGGGCGCCGAATCTCTCAAGCTTGCCGGTGACGAGGTTGCGGGCGATGATACCCTTGGCCTGACCGTCGATGATGACGAGGTCAAGCATCTCGTGGCGAGGATAGCTCGTAACGGTTCCCGCTGCGATCTGGCGGTTGAGAGCCGCGTAAGCTCCGAGAAGGAGCTGCTGTCCGGTTTGTCCACGGGCGTAGAACGTACGGCTTACCTGAACACCTCCGAACGAACGGTTGGCCAGGTAGCCGCCGTACTCACGGGCGAAAGGAACACCCTGGGCGACGCACTGGTCGATAATGGCCGCGCTGACCTCGGCGAGACGATAGACATTCGCCTCACGGCTGCGGTAGTCACCTCCTTTGATCGTGTCGTAGAAGAGACGATAGACAGCGTCATTGTCATTCTGATAGTTCTTAGCGGCATTTATACCACCCTGGGCGGCGATGGAGTGCGCGCGGCGAGGTGAGTCACTGATGCAGAAAACCTTGACATTGTAGCCAAGCTCACCGAGAGTAGCGGCTGCGGAAGCGCCGCCAAGTCCGGTACCGACAACGATGATTTCAAGCTTTCTTCTGTTGTTCGGATTGACGAGTCGGAGTTCCGACTTACGTTTGGTCCATTTCTCGGCCAAAGGACCGTCAGGAATCTTTGAGATTAATTTATCGGCCATATTCTGAATATGTTATTTATAAAATTCCAAATGAAATCGCAATAAGTCTGCAATTTTAGTCATTTTTCTCGTAATCAGCAATTTTATGAACCATTTTCGGCGATTTACCTGCACATATTTTATTATAGCGCCGGTAAATCCGTCTGGTGAAGCGGTCATAACGCCGCACTGACATGTCGTTTGAAAAATGACGATCGACATATTTCTCAACCTCGCGGCAGTCACTCTCGCAACCATATTCAAAACCCAAAGCCTCCTTCAAGGCAAGAGCGGCGTCACAAATAGCGGCGTTGTCACTTTCACGAGACTTTTTCATATAGTCAGGAATATGATCGCTCCCGAAAACCTTCAGCGGCACATAGACCGTGCTTGTCGGGCTGCCGAGAAGCGTCCACATCACCGTCCTCGAAGGATCCTCCCCCGGAGCGACTCCCTCAAAGACCACGGAAGCCGATGTGATGTCACGCATAATCGGCTTGCCGGAGCGGGAAATCTCATTAAAAAGGAATATGTGATCAGCAGTGCCCACATCAGCGGAAGTCATTATGTCAGAAGCCTTTTCAAAGCGGTCAACGCCCTTGCGGTCCTCCTTGCGGCCACTCCGCGTGAAGTTCGTCACGACCATATACCCGTCCGGCTGGTCGGCCACGATGTACTTCTTCCAGGAATGGTTGTTCACCTCGTAATAAGCGGCCTCGCCGAGCGCGTCGATGATGCCGAAATTGGCCTCCACACCCCAAGGCTTCGGAAGCGAGTCGAGCATATTCTCAAAGTCTTGCAGACTGCGGCATATTCCAAGAGCCTTGTACATCACAATTCCCTCTTTGTCCATTTCGGAGGAAGGAACGTCGTCATCCTTGAGGTCGTAGGTGGCGGTGTTCATTATGCAGAAGCCGGCGGAATTGACTCCTGACCACACTTCCCCACCCTGCGACGGCGAGTTCACGAGACCGATGAATGAATATATGCTCCCTTGGAACCATTCCATCCTGTTGTTCAGCTCACCGGTGTCGCGATGCTTGAGCATCACCGGCCGCCCGTCAGCCCGCACTCCCCCGGAAATGATCACGGAAGTGCAGCAAAAAGCTCTGAATGAAATGAATATGAACGCCGCGGCGGCAATGAATATCTTAGAAAAGTGTGCCATCCTCATCTTTTTTAGCCTCAAGCTCAGCATCCAGTCCAAGATGATGGTAAGCCATCTCGGTGGCGATTCTTCCTCTTTGGGTGCGCACGATGAAGCCTTCCTTTATAAGGAACGGCTCATAGACCTCCTCGAACGTGCCTTGGTCCTCACTGATAGCGGTGGCTATTGTATTGGCTCCGACCGGGCCGCCCTTGAAAGTGGTGATTATCGTGCGGAGGATCTTGTTATCAATCGAGTCAAGTCCCCTCTTGTCGATCTTCAGCTTGTCAAGGGCGTAACGGGATATGTCAAGATCTATATGCCCGTCCCCCATCACCTGGGCGAAGTCACGGACACGCTTGAGGAGAGCGTTGGCGATTCGTGGCGTTCCACGGCTTCTCAGAGCGATCTCCTTGGCAGCCTCGTCGTCGATCGTCACGTTCAGGATCCTGGCGCTACGGCGCACGATCCTTATCAAATCTGAAGTGTCGTAATATTCAAGGGCACAGTTGATTCCGAATCTTTCGCGCAGCGGCGCGGTGAGCAGTCCGCTTCGAGTCGTGGCACCGACAAGAGTGAACGGATTGAGTGAGATCCTGACCGATCTCGCTCCAGGGCCCTTGTCTATCATAATATCTATGACATAGTCCTCCATCGCCGAGTAGAGATATTCCTCGACCTCAGGAGAGAGGCGGTGGATCTCGTCTATGAAAAGCACGTCACCGGTCTCCAGTGATGTCAGAAGGCCGGCAAGGTCACCAGGCTTGTCAAGCACAGGGCCGGACGTCACCTTCATGTTCACTCCCATCTCGTTGGCTATGATGTGCGCGAGGGTGGTCTTTCCAAGGCCCGGAGGCCCGTGAAAGAGCACGTGGTCAAGGGCTTCGCCCCTCATCTTGGCCGCCTTCACATAGATGTTCAGATTGGACACTATCTCCTTCTGTCCGGTGAAATCTTCCAACCCTTGCGGGCGGATAATTCCGTCTAAATCCTTATCTTTGCCGGCGTTTGTGCTGTGCGGATCAAATTCTGTCATCAGAAAGTGTTTTAATCAGTACAAAGATAGTGAAAACCGCCGGAAGAAAGCAACATCTTGCAGCGACGTGGCGCAAAACCAAAAGTCAATGAATATAAATGAATGTAAATATTTAGACTTTTTGATTCTTATTAGAATGTTAATATGTTGATAACTAATTTTCGTTATTGAATATTAGACTGTTACAAATAGGATAGATTGTTGGTTACGCTATTGAAAAGCTTTTGAAGGATTGTTGAAAAGTGGGTCGCTCCTTGCTATGAACTTTTCCCAAGGCGTTTTCCACAGGGTTTTCAACAGCTTTTTAACATGATTCAGACGCCTATGTTGATAAGTTCGGCATCCTCCGAAAAACTCTCCGTGAAGCTCGTCTCGGGGAAGGATATATATTGTAAAGGACTCTTCCTGTCCGCCAGATGGTTCGTGGTCTCGCAGGTAGCTTCAGGTGGCACCAACGTGATAGTGCTTCCTGATCGTGAGAGCGCTGAATATTGCAGTTCGGACCTTTACGCTCTTACTGACGGGGACATTGTCTTTTACCTGCCAGACAGCGGTAAGGGTGTTGAGAGGAGTAACTACAAGTCTTCGCTCGGGGTCCAGAGGACTTCCGCCGTGGGGAGGATTATGTCCAACGCGGACAATTCCTTAAGACTGTTCATCGTGACCTATCCCGAGGCGCTGGAAGAACTGGTTCCGGCTCCGGACAAAATCAACTCCTCTATCCTTAAAATCTCTGAAGGTCAGGAGATTTCGCATGACATCATCCGCGACATACTTGCCAGCCAGGGGTTCGAGAGGGTGGATTTCGTCTCTGCTCCGGGGCAATATTCAATAAGAGGTGCGATTATCGATATATTCTCATATTCATTCAACTATCCGTTCAGGGTGTCATTTTTCGGGGATGAGGTTGAGAAAATCCATGTGTTCGACTGCAACACACAGCTTTCGGTCGAGGAGAGGAAGGAGGTCGAGATATTCCCGGACCTTGCCGCTGAGACTTCCGAGGCTGAAGGGGTGAGTCTTGCGAGCCTGTTTCCGGAAGGTACGGTTGCTTGGCTTGACTCTTCGGACATGTACAAGGACAGAAGTTTCTTTTATGATCTGAACAGGTTCAGGAGGGTGTTTCTTGAGATTCCTCTTGATGCGGATCCTGGGGATGCCGTGGCGTTCAACATAACTCCCCAGCCGGTGTTCAACAAGAACTTCGAGCTTCTTACGGCGGACATCCGGCAGAACATGGAACGAGGGTACAAGGTGTTCATATTCAGTGATAAGAATTCTCAGATAGAGCGTTTGAAGTCGATTCTTATCGAGAACAGCGGGCTTGTGCCTGAGTTTGTGGCTGGAAAGAACATTCATTCAGGGTTCGTCGATCAGGAGGACAGAATCTGCTGCTACTCAGACCATGAGATTTTCGACCGTTTCCACAGGGTGAGTGTCAGAAGGACAGTGGAGAAGAGCGAACAGTTGACACTTAACGACTTGACTGCATTCAACATAGGTGACTATGTGGTGCACATCGATCACGGTGTCGGGGTGTTCGGCGGTCTTGTCAGGATGCGGGATGACAAAGGCAGGATGCATGAGGTAGTGAAGCTGATGTACAAGGACGGGGATGTTGTGTTCGTGTCCGTGCATTCGCTGAACAAGATTTCCCGTTTCCGTTCAAAGGATGGCGTTCCTCCTAAGGTAAACAAGCTTGGCTCAAAGACTTGGCAGAATCTCAAGCTCAGCGCCAAGTCCAAGATAAAGGACATCGCCAAGGATCTGATCCAGCTTTACGCCAAGCGGAAGACCACGAAAGGATTCGCCTACTCCCCTGACAGCTATCTTCAGGAAGAGCTGGAGTCGTCATTCATGTACGAGGACACTCCGGATCAGGAGTCGGCCAACAAGGCGGTGAAAAGGGATATGGAGGACAACAGCCCTATGGACAGGCTTGTCTGCGGGGATGTCGGATTCGGTAAGACCGAGATTGCGATCAGGGCGGCCTTCAAGGCTGTGACTGACGGTAAACAGGTCGCCGTGCTGGTGCCTACCACGATACTTTCGCTTCAGCACTACACGACTTTCTCGTCTCGGCTGAAGGACTTCCCTTGTACCATCGATTACGTGAGCAGATTGCGTACAACAAAGGAAATCAATGACATAAAGGATAGGTTGAAGAACGGTCAGCTGGACATAGTGATAGGTACGCACAAGCTGCTCGGCAAAGGTTTCGATTTCAAGGACCTGGGACTTCTTATCATCGACGAGGAGCAGAAGTTCGGTGTCTCTACCAAGGAGAAACTACGTCAGGTGAAGGCCTCTGTGGACACTCTGACTCTGACGGCCACCCCTATTCCTCGTACCTTGCAGTTCTCGTTGCTCGGGGCCAGGGATCTGTCCATCATCAACACTCCCCCGCCGAACAGGATTCCTACGCAGACCGAGATCATCCTGTTCGACAAGGATGAGATCAGGAGCATAATCAATTATGAACTCAACCGTGGCGGACAGATCTTCTTCATACATAATAAAGTGGAGGAACTTCCTTCGATTCACGAGATTCTGCACAGGCTTGTGCCGGACATGAAGATTTGTGTGGCTCATGGTCAGATGGAATCCAAGGAGTTGGAGAACAGGATGTTGGATTTCATCCGTGGGGATTACGATATGCTTCTTTGCACCACGATAATCGAGAACGGTCTTGACATCCCGAACGCCAACACGATCATCATCAACCAGGCGCAGAACATCGGCCTGAGCGACCTGCACCAGCTTAGGGGGCGTGTCGGAAGGTCTGGCAGAAAGGCGTTCTGTTACCTGATAGTCCCTCCGCTCGTCACCATCACCGACGATGCCCGCAGAAGGCTCAAGGCCATCGAGGAATTCTCCGACCTTGGAAGCGGGTTCAACATAGCGATGCAGGATCTTGACATCCGCGGCGCCGGGAACCTTCTTGGAGCCGAACAGAGCGGATTCATCACGGACATGGGGTACGAGACCTACCAGAAAATCCTTGCGGAGGCTATGGAGGAACTCGGGGTCGAGACCGGAATATCCACGGTCCACACCGACGAGTCGTTTGTCGAGGACTGCACCATAGAGACGGATCAGCCTGCCATGATCCCGGATTCGTACATTGACATAACAGCCGAGAAAATAAGAATTTACAAGCAGCTTGACGGCATGACCAGCGACAAGGAGATAGACAGGATCAAGTCTCAGCTTGTGGATCGTTTCGGCGAGATGCCTTTGGAGCTGGACAACCTCTTTTATGTGGTCAAAATCAGGAATCTTGGCGGAAAACTTGGGTTCGAGAAGATCATAATAAAGAATGGAATGATGATCATGTTCTTCATAGCCAACCAGATGTCGCCTTACTACAAGTCGAAGGTCTTTACTGGAATATTACAGAACATCAACGCCAACGACCGGCTTTTCAACATCAAGCAGTCAGAAGGAAAACTCAAGATTGTGAGCCGGGGAATAGATTCTTTGCCGAAAGCTCTTCAGACTCTGAATATATTGAAATAAAATTGCTACCTTTGAAGGTTTGCCCGTTTTTGACAATGCCGAATCTTTTGGTTGAAATAGGAAACACTGCCCTCAAGGCGGCCTGGTCCGAAGGAATCACCCTCGGAAAGACTTTCCGTTACCAGGGCGAGAAGATGTTTGAATATGTTGACTCGCTGGTTGATAAGGAAAAACCTGCGGTGATGGTCATTTCATCCACCATTGACATCAGCCGCGCTGAGGAGGAGAGGCTTGGCCGGAAATGCGGAACTTTGGTGATCTTGGACAGAAACCACACGGGGATAGCGGATGAATATTCACTACCTTCCTACCTGTCTCCGGACAGGATAGCCTCCGTGATTGCAGCAAGGCATCTTTTCAATGGAAAAGGCAGCATTGTCTTTGATTTCGGAACCACTTTGACAATTGATGTCATCGAGCCAGACGGGGAATATGTGGGAGGAAACATCTCCCCCGGATTCAGGACAAGATTCAAGTCTCTGTCGAGATATTCAAGGACTCTTCCGCTGGTAGACACTCCCCTTTCCGTCAGACAGACAGGTGATTCGCTCCAGTCGTCGATTGAGTCCGGCGTTGTGTCAGGCATAATGTTTGAAATAAAGGGTTACCTGTCTTTATTTCCCGAAAAAATGGTGGTTTTTACGGGGGGAGACGCTTTATATTTTGCAAAAAGAATGAAAAACTCCATCTTTGCAGTCTGCA